>Ga0116186_1001518_pt1 | contig 22800 bp, 16 predicted proteins | sample AD_JPNNA4_MetaG_FD_89806 | JGI IMG/M metagenome (GOLD analysis project Ga0116186, IMG submission 89806) | Active sludge microbial communities of municipal wastewater-treating anaerobic digesters from Japan - AD_JPNNA4_MetaG | ecosystem: Engineered > Bioreactor > Anaerobic > Digestate | place...
AAAACGGTTATTGTTACCGGTGCTGCAAGGGGGATAGGTAAATGCATTGCCCAAACATATGCTGGTAAAGGGGCTAATGTTGTTATTGCAGATAAGGACAAAGTTGAAGGCAAGAAAACAGAAAGAAAAATTCTGAAAGCCGGATATAAAGCTGTTTTTATCGAGACTGATGTAAGCAACCCTCATGATGTTTATGAACTGGTACATCTTTCGTGCGGAAAGTACGGAAACATTGATATTTTGATTAACAATGCCGGCATATCACGCTTTACTCCTATATTTGAACTGACTGTTGAAGCTTGGGACGAGATTATCAATACCAACCTTCGGGGAACGTTTCTGTGTTCACGCGAAGTGGCCAAAATAATGCGGATAACCGGGAAAGGCTCCATTGTAAATATTGCTTCTACACGAGCCTTTATGTCTGAACCGGATTCAGAGGCTTATGCAGCATCTAAAGGCGGGATTGTATCTTTGACGCATGCCTTGGCCGCTTCACTTGCCAAAGACCATATACAGGTCAATTGTATCAGCCCTGGCTGGATTGAAACAGGCAATTACGCTTTGCTGACGAAAGATGATCACAGCCAGCACTTTGCAGGCCGTGTAGGCAAGCCTGAAGATATAGCAAATGCTTGTCTTTACTTAACTTCAGATGGCAATGACTTTATTTCGGGTACAAATATTGTTATTGATGGAGGAATGACAAAGAAGATGATATATTTGTGAGCTTTTTATTGTCCTCCCAGCTCTTTGTACCGTTCCAAAAACCTTGCATAATCCTTGTTTTGTGGATCACAACGATGATAAATTTCCAACAAAGGTTTTGCAAGCGTTAAATCGTTAGCTTGCAATGCCCTGCCAACATAGCTGTATGACATAAGGCTACAATATGCCAACAGCCTTGACGCAACAATGTTTTGCTTTTTCTCTTTAGCTAATTTGTCAAGCAGATTGAGCAGTTCGTTATAATGACCCGAAACATACAATTGATAAATCTTTTCCTGTCCTGATTTTTCAGCTTGTTCCATCTTTTCTGCCTCAACAAATAAGGCTTTGACAGTAGGCAAACTGCTGATAGAATCGCGAAACAACTCTATTTTATTAAAATTCGTGAAATTTCTGAATACCCTTGCCCCATTGGCTGCAATACTGACAGCTTTTTTCAAACTATCTTTTATATTAAAACTCTTGGAAAGAGCATTGATTTGTTGGTTGTAAAATAAATAATGCTGTTTTACAAAAACTGAATCCATGGGAACGTTGTTATTTGCCATCCCCATCACAACAATATCTGCAAAGGCATTAGCCAGGCTATTACTGTCAGGCCATTGGTGAACCGATGGTAATGAATAAAACACGCGGCTGATGCCGTACATGCCGAGTTGGTCGGCAAATTGCTTCATTTCGAGGTAATTCATGTCTGAATCTCCGGTAAGAGCTGCAACAACAATGTTTTTGTTGAGGCGTAAAGCCTCACCCCCTGCCGAACATGCTATTACACCTTTAACAGGAACAACTGATGCAGTAGCAAGATATAAAGCTACCCTTGAGCCTCCTGAAAACCCTGCCAAATAAAACTGCGACGAATCAACTGGCATGTTTTGCCTGATTTCTTTGAATAGTTCATTGGCAAAGTAATTGACATCCTGCATGGGCATGCCATTTTTAATCACATTAGAGCCAACAACCATTACTTTGTACTTTTCTGCAGTCATCCTGAAAAGGTTTACTGGCAAAGTGCCGTCTCCTTTGGGATCAAAGCAAACAATAACAGGCAATGGCTTTTCTTCAGCCGATTTGGGAATATATACAGCATAGCTGTTTTCGGTACTGCCGGCACAAACCCTGCTTAACACCTTCCCCTTTTCGAGGGCCGAAAAAGCATTAGTTTTACTGGAACATTGGGCCAGAGTCAGACACGCAAGTGAAAGTATAATGATTACTTTGTTCATTTTTTAATATTTTTTGCCAAATCAATTGTGTGCGTGAGCAATTCGAGGCCGCCTAATGATCCATGCCCGGGAATAACAACCTTTGCCGACCCAAATTTGTTATAAACCTTTTTAATGGTAGCCGGATAAGCATTAACATCGCCATCGGCAGTGTTGCCAAGATTCTGTGAGCTTATTGCTTTTGCCATACATCCTGCAAAAAGTATTTGCTCAGATGGGACCCACACTACTATGTTGTCCGCTGAATGTGCTGCCCCGAAGTAATAACATTTTACAAGCTTTTTGCCAAGGCGCAATTCTAAAGAGTCTGTAAAGCCAATCTCAGGAACAGGCAGATTCTTCTGTTTAGCAATATTAATGGTCATTTGGTTGGCATAGGTTTTAATACCTATTGATTGAAGGTATTTTAGACCTCCCATGCAGTCGTCATGCCAATGATTAGGGACAAATCCAACGAGCCTGAATTGCATTGTGTCGCAAATCCAGGATGTTAAAACTTGTGTAAGCGAATCGTTGCCTGGCGTGTCAAAAAGAAGCGCTTCCTTTTCATTGATAAAAATGAGGCCATTTGACCCAACCCTGCCAAAGCCTGGCATAAAGGCATAACTAACGTGCATATAGGCGTTTTCGGAGATTTTCACCAGTTCGATATCCGGCGAAAGTTTGATTGATTTATAATTTGACTGCCCCAATACACTGACACTAATGCTTATGAAGCAATACAGGAAGAAGCGAATTTTTCTCATTTTTTATAGGATTACAAGTGTTTGTTTACTTTTTCAAAAATCATTTTAAACCAAACCGTGTAGTTGTCCGGATGGGAGGAGATATCCGTTTTCAAATCGTCAAAAGCAATATATTTCCAAGCCATCACTTCATCGGCATTGGGTACTGGCAATTCGTCCGAGTAACCAACAAAAACATGGTCCAGTTCATGCTCAGTAAGGCCGTTGTCTAAATCTTCGCGGTAGAGGAAAGAAAATACCTCTTTTATTCCGGCTTTGAGCCCCATTTCTTCCTGAAGCCTTCGTGCTGCAGCATCGAAAGTTGATTCGCCCGGAAACGGGTGGCTGCAACAAGTATTGGTCCACAGGCCTTTAGAGTGGTACTTGTCCATAGCACGTTGCTGCAAAAGCCATTCTCCCTTGCTGTTTATAATAAATACAGAAACTGCCCGATGTAAAAGGGCTTTTTCATGTGCTGCCATTTTTTCTTCAACACCAACCTGGTTGTCGTTGCTATCTACAAGAATAACGTACGTTTTGCTCATATTCTTTTTGTGATGAGATACAAAAATAGGCTAAATAGTTGGCAAATTATTCGTTGTTGAAAGTTTGGTTAACACAAATTGTCCTCACTTTTTATCGTAAGGGTTTAGGGATTTATGCAGTTTTTCGAATTATTCAAAAATCTATTCTACAGGTTCATTGTAGATAGCCTTTATCACCAACCCCGCCAAGGTAAAACCAAAGATTGCTACAATATGAGCTGTTGTACCATTTACCGAAGCTTTGTAATTGGTCCACTCGTGGTCGGCCAGTTCCGGGTCACCTACAATATCCTTCTTTGGACAGTCATTCATTTCATTGCTGCAATGCAGATGACCACCTTTATTTTCAAGAACCTCGTCACTATACACACATAAAAATTCTTTCGCCGGAAGGTCGCCCTTTTTTATTTTTTTACGAATGATAGAAGCCAACGGACAGCCGTTGACACTCCAAAATTCGCCTACTTTAATTCGTGTAGGGTCTATTTTCAGGGCAGCTCCCATAGAAGAAAAAAAGCAAGCATTGGTACGCGTGGCTTTGCGTATGAGTTCCATTTTCGGGCCAAGACTGTCAATGGCATCAATGATAAAATCATACGTACCCAGCTCAAACGAAGGGTGGTTGGCACGGTTATAAATCTTCTGGATAGCAGTAATTTCGGCATGAGGATTGATTTCCAGCAATCGTTGTTTCAGAACATCCACTTTTACCAAGCCTACAGTTTGGGTTGTTGCATGTAGCTGCCGATTGATATTGGTGGTGCAAATACGGTCCGAGTCAACAATGGTAAGGTGCTTGATGCCCGTACGCACAAGGCTTTCAGCACACCAGCTGCCTACACCGCCGATACCAAAAATAATTACTCGTTTGGAGGCGAGCTGTTCCATCTTTTCTTTCCCAAACAACCGCTCGGTACGTTGAAATATCCATCGTTCTTGCATGCCTTTGAAAATGTCAATTGATATGAGAAAAATTACAAAAGAATCAAATTTTGTTGTCCCTGAATAAGAATCTCATATTTTTGTTTTATCCGTATAAAGTTTAATTTATTGAATTTTAATTATTTATACTGTCAATAGCTGCCATTTAATGTGAGCCGATTGAACATCCAGTTGTCCATTTTATTTATCCCTATAGCTGTCGGGATGTTTGTAGTTTGCAAAATATGGATGTTTCAAGGCAAAAGTATGAAAAATTTAAAGCTTATTGTAATTGGCCAAAAGCTATGTTCATGTTTTAGGTACAACAATATATTTTGCCTATAGTTGACCTCGCTTTTTTGTCAAACTTTTAGAAATCTGCAATGTATCCCCATACTATCATTGCTTCACTTCTTTTTTCTGAAGGGACAAATGACAACCTATAGCCAATCCTCAATGTTGGTGGCAAGGAGAATGCCCTAAAGTCGAAATATAATTCTCCACCGTTAGATACGTAATTGCGGCTTTGCCATGCCTTGTTTTTATATACTTTAGCCTGGCTGTTTTCGTGAAAACCAGTAAACCATATGCGTTTTAGGTAAAATACTTTTAATATGTTAATATCTGGATAAACTAAAGGTAAGCTATAATCAATAGCCCATCTTTTCATCGTTGTAAAAGAAGGCGTGGCTGTATCCCATAAAATTTCGTATCCTCGTGGGGCTGGCAAACGATCTGGCTGAAAATAATTGTTCAACTGCTGTTCTTCGTATGCTACTGATATTCTCAAGGAATGGTGATAGTACAGGCCTGGCAAAAACACTTTGACAGAGCCTACCTGCTGTGGCGAAAAAACATTGGACGGGCTTATCGGCTGTACATATATGAATTCAGTTTTAACCCCAAGCATAGGAAATAAATCTCGTGCAGCACTATTTTTTGTAACCGAAGCATTGACTGAAAAGACTGAATTATGGGCACCTTTAAATATTACGCCGTTACGTGCCGAATACAACCGGTTGTCATACGAATATGTTGCACCAGGTGCCAAACTAAAGCCATACTGCCCGTTAACTGTAGATAATGGTATAGATACATTGGTATAGACTATGAATTTGCTGGCACTTGAACGATAATCACTTGATAACCCATACATTTTTACCGAATCGCCATAGTCTAACCCTGCCTGAAAAACAGGGAACCATCCTTGCCATGTTACATGAAGGGACGAATATAGTTTACCCTGCCAGAATCCTTGTCCACCGGTAAATACAAAAGTGTTTAACAGGTTTTGGTTTGCAACAGTATAGCCTGGCATTAATAACCTGTCTAAAGTGGTTGCAGAGCTGTTGGCATACAATGGCACCCATGAATGGATATGAAACAGGTGCCCGATTTTACGGTATGGACGGGAATCATATCGAATATATCTCACTGAATCAGGGTTATATTTCTGAGGTTCTTGTGCAGATAACTTATCGGCCAAAGCCATTTGGTATGTGTCAACAACCTTTTTCTCAGTCCATTTTACTGTATCAATGACAGATTGCACTATTTCCATACCATTCATAGTATAATTAGCATATATCAATGTGTCTTGACTTACACAAGCATCAAAAGCCCCATTGAGGGCTGATGTAACCTGATATACTTTTTTATTATTTACATTGAATGCATAAATATTGTCAATTCCCGAGTATGATGCACTAAAATATATTGTATTTTCTGACCAAAATGGCTTTTCGACCTGGTGAAAGCCAGGAAGAATAAGGGTGTCAACTTTGCCAGATTGGATATCAACACAATATAAGCCTTTTGCATTGTCAGCCACCATTGTATATGCTATGCTACTGCCATCGGGGCTCCAGCAAGGGGATTGAACAGCCTTTTGTCCAAAGGTAAATGAACGTAATTTTTCTCCGGTGTTTGCATCCAAAATTACCAACGAATTCATACCCTTCACATCATTTTCAACCACAATCAGTTTTTCTCCATCTGGCGAAACTGCTGGTGCATAATATCTTGACTTTTGTGTAAGTTGTATTTTTTTGCCAGTAGCCATGTTGTAAGCCATAATTACTGAATACGAACGGTTTGCCCAGCGGATATCTGGCCTGTATTCGTCCCAATATATCCAATTTCGCCAGGCACTGATTTTTTCAGATAAAATATATCCTGGTTCAAATAGCTTTTTCTCTTCACCAGTATTTTTATCAATTGAAACAACTGCCGGTGTATATGAAAGCCCTCGTCGGTAAACAACTAATTTGCCTTCTGCCACAACCGGACTTGTATAATTGGTATATGAAAAAGGCTTTTGAGTTATCTTGTCGAATGAGGTTAAAGACAAATGATGGCTTTCAGCGGTCCAAATGCTATCAAGAGCTTTATATGTTTCATTATACAGTTGCCTTCTATTCTTAGAAGTCTTATTTTTAACAGCATCCAGAAATGGAGCAGTTATGCCAGGGAACGGGCTGTCTGCAATTTCTTGAAGCACTGTTTCCCAAAGCCCCGTCCCGTATTTGATTCTGTTGTATGCTACCATCAAATAGCCAAATTCATACTGGTTAGGTACATAGTCCTTGTAGCTGCCGTGCCAGGCTTTTCGAAAATGAAAAGGCCGATGAGTCCCAATAAGTCTGGCTCTTGTAGCCATGACAAAAGAAGGAAGCCTGCCACGCCCGCTATTGGTCAATGCAGTTTCGGCAGCAACAGCATCTCCTTCGTAAAACCAGCTTGGAGCTTGCAAGGCTGCGTTTAGCCCCCATAAGCCTTCTCCAAATAAATACTTTGAGTATCCCAGATAAGAAGTATTCATCTTTAACATTTGCCCCTGATGACGGCCTTCATGAATGCCAAGCATCTCAAACCACCCAATAGCTGGCATATCTTGAGGTGGAGCTGTATAAAATTCCATTCGGTTGGGCATTACTGTAACAAACCCATTAGAAATAGCGTTATGATTGTGCAATAAAATCGGGGTATTGCTAATGTTTTGATTTATAGTATTGCCTGATATAGACAACGAGTAGTCCATTATGGCTGCTACTTTCTGGGCTTGGTTTTCATAGCAGGTGTCATAAACCAGCCTAAAGCGCTTCGTCTGAATTTGCCTCCATTTTACCGACGATGGGTCTTGCCCCATACCGGTTAATTGGGCATGAGCATTGCAAAAGAAAATAAACAAAAAACTGTAAATGAACAGGAGTTTCAATGTTTTTTGTTTGAACTTGAAGTTAGAAAAAAAACGGCGTGTTTTCAAAGTATATGTATAATGCAGACAAATATATAAAATCAAAGCTGAATCAAAAATTCTTAAAAAATTTTAACAACAGACGCCTAAAATTTTCTATTCCGGGAATATCCTTATATTTGCACCCTAATCAAACTGAATGGCAGTATTATATCATATACAACACCTTATCAATATTATCGTCGATTGGCTTTATCGGCCTTTTAAGCGATTTGTCCCTAAAGAAACATTTAAATATGCTGTTTGTGGGGGGGCTAACACAGCTTTTGACATATTTTTATATTTCATTACGTATAATTTTATTTTACAAAAAAAAATTATTAATCTTAAATTAATTGCTATAAGCCCTCATATTGCTTCATTTTTGTTAGTGTTCCCCATTACTTTCTCAACAGGGTTTTTGCTTTCAAAATATATCACTTTTACCAGCTCTACGCTTAGGGGCAAAACACAATTATTACGTTATGGATTTACTGTATTGGTTTGTATTTTTCTCAACTACATTTTGTTAAAGCTTTTTGTAGAAGGTTTTGGGTGGTACCCAACTCCATCAAAAATAGCAACCACATGTTTGGTAGTAATATATAGTTATTTTTCTCAAAGACATTTTACATTCAAAACGCAACAGGCTGTTTAAAAGCATTGCCATACTGTATCAGCCTTTAGGCCTTCATTTGTTAAAGCTTCTGATACATTTAAATACTGGTGCCTTATTCCTATAAGTGTTTTGGCCCAGGCGTAGTTTTTATTTATTATTTCTACTTTGTTTATAATGCCCTGTTCAATGTTAAGCTTAAAATAAACATCATGTTCATCATACGAAACAAATGTATAGGCGGGTGAATATGCATAATTCCATTCCCAGGTTTGAAACTTTGATTGGACAAGTGAATTAACTGCTTTATCAAAGTCTGCCTCAGGTTCGACGATGAGCCCGTCAACTGACCTGACAATTTTATCTTTCAGTTCGGTTATTGAGATGGAATGGTATATATCTCGAAGGTTAGTGACAGAAGAACGAATAGATTGAACTGCTTTATCAATATACACCTTTGGCTTAACTTTAAGGCAATCTTTGAGCCGCTCAAGATTAGCTTCTACCAGCAGTGTGCCGTGATGAATAGCCCTGTTTTTATATACATGTCCGGCGTTGCCCGAAATTTTGAATTCGGCGCTTCGTAAATCATTTTTCCCTTCACGATAAGCTTTAATGCCACTCTCATATAAAGCATCCAAAATAGGCTTTGAAAACTTCTCAAAATCAATTTGTTTTCCTTCTTCAGTAACAGAAAAAAACGCAAAATTCAGGTTCCCCAAATCATGGAAAACTGTACCTCCGCCTGAAATACGGCGAATAACAGGTATATTGTTTTCAATGATGTAGCGGTAGTTTATTTCAGCAAGAGTGTTCTGATGTTTCCCCACAACAACGGCGTCATTGTTGATATAAATAAAAAGAAGCCCTTCATTGCTGTGGTGTAAAAGATATTCTTCGGCAGCAATGTTAAAATAAGGGTTATTCGAGGGACTAATCAGAACTTTCATCCTGGGCCACAGGTTTTAAATCTCTATATTTTGTTAAAGCCGGAATATATTTTAAAAACAGGAATAAGACCGTTGAGGCTGAAAAAATCCCAACTATAGCCCCGCATAACACATCGGTTAAATAATGGACACCAAGGTAAATGCGGCTTAATGATACTATTGCTGCCCAACCGTAGATAGAAAAGAAAACCCATCGACGATGAAATAGAAAGCTTACTAAAAATGCCAAAGCAAACGAGTTGGCTGCATGAGACGAAACAAAACCGTACTTCCCGCCTTTATAATCATTAACATAATGCAACATTTCGGCAATTTCGGGGTTATGCGATGGACGTAACCTTTCTGCCAATGGTTTTATCAAACCTGATGATAGTTGGTCACTTAAAACTATAGATAACCCAATGGCCAATAAAAACCAGATACCATCTTTCTTGTATTTACGAACAATAAAATACGCCAACAGCAAATAAAACGGTACCCATACAAATGTTTTGCTTACAAACCACATAAACACATCAAGCCAAGGGCTGTTTATCCCGTTAATGCCAAGGAGTATTGAGATATCCAGTTTATTTATTGTTTCCAGCATATAATATCCTATTGTCCATTCAATGTTTCCCACAGCATATCTTTTAACTCAGCGATACCTTTATTTGTAACTGCTGAAATAAAAGTACATTTAATCCCTTTGGGTATCTGGCTTTTCAATTTTTTTATATTTTCTTCTGTAACAAGGTCTATTTTTGAAATAGCTAAAAGCCTTTGTTTATCTAATAATTCAGGATTGTATTGCTCTAATTCGTTCAATAAAATGTTATATTCCTGGGCAATATCTTTCGAATCTGCCGAGATTACAAAAAGTAAAACAGAATTACGTTCTATATGCCTCAAAAACCTTAACCCCAGCCCTCTGCCTTCAGCAGCACCTTCAATAATACCAGGTATATCGGCCATTACAAACGACTTATGTCCATAATATTTCACAATTCCAAGGTTTGGGACAAGTGTTGTAAAAGGATAATCTGCAATTTTTGGTTTAGCTGCCGAAACGCTCGACAAAAGTGTTGATTTCCCGGCATTAGGAAACCCTACCAGCCCAACATCTGCCAAAACCTTGAGCTCAAGAATAAACCAGCCTTCAATGCCTGGTTCTCCAGGCTGGGCATAGCGTGGGGTCTGATTAGTAGCCGATTTGAAATGTACATTGCCTAATCCTCCCCGTCCTCCTTTGGCCAAAATTTCTTCCTGTCCGTGTTCTATGATTTCAAAGAGTATTTCGTCTGTTTCGGCATTTTTGGCTACTGTCCCTAATGGCACTTCAATATATTTGTCTTCCCCAAAAGCTCCAAAACTCTGGGCACTACCACCATTCTGGCCATTTTCAGCATGAATATGTTTGGTATATTTAAGGTGAAGTAATGTCCAAAGTTGGCTGTTCCCTCTTACAATAACGTGTCCGCCACGGCCTCCATCGCCACCATCAGGCCCTCCTTTGGCTACAAATTTTTCGCGGTGCAAATGGGCGCTACCTGCGCCTCCTTTTCCTGAGCGGACAAATATTTTTACGTAATCTACAAAGTTTTCGTTCATATCAATATTCCCTTTCCCCCTCCAGAGGAGGGGAAAAGGCATTTAATTTGTATAATGAAATGTCATAGCCCTGTAATTTTGCCTTATGGGGAAAGGCAGGCTGAGGCTTTTCTTATTTTTCAATAGCTTTACACAGCCTCTCAAATATCTCGTCTATGCTTCCCATCCCCTTAATAGGACGAAATTTGCCCTGTTTTTCGTAAAACTGGATAACAGGGGCTGTTTTAGCGTTGTATTCTTTAATACGGTTTTCAATGATCTCGGGATTTTGATCATCAGCACGACCACTGGTAAGCCCGCGGTTCAACAAGCGTTTGACAAGCTCTTCTTTGTCAACCTCAAGTGAAAGCATACATTTCACAGGTATATTGCGTTCTGCCAACATTACATCTAAAGCCTCTGCCTGTGCTGTTGTACGTGGGAAACCATCGAAAATAAAGCCTTTGGCATTTTTATTGTTGTCAATTTTTGAAGCTATCATGCCTATTACCACCTGGTCAGGGACCAGCTGGCCTTTATCCATGAAGGCCTTGGCTTCTATTCCCAGTTTAGTATTATTGGCAATTTCTGCACGTAAAATATCGCCGGTGGAAAGATGCACTAATTGATATTTTTCAATCAATTTTTCACTCTGAGTGCCTTTACCGCAGCCCGGAGGGCCAAATAACACAATGTTGAGCATAATGTTTTGTTTTTAATGGTTAAAAAATTGGACTATTTGTTTTTTCTTTTACCCAGCCATTGTTTTACTACTGTCAAAACTGGCGGGATCAAGGATATAGCAATAATAGCAAAAACAACAATAGTAAAATTTTTCTGAACAAAGCTGTTATTGGCAAATAAATAGCCTGCCCAGCAAAATGTGTTGACCCACAAGATTGTTCCTCCTATACTGAATAAAAAGAAACGGAGGTATTTCATCTCTCCAATACCCGCAACAAATGGGGCAAATGTTCTTAAGATAGGCATAAAACGGGCTATTACAACGGTCTTGCCTCCGTGTTTTTCATAAAACTTATGGGTTTTATCAATGTACTCACGCTTTATCAGCCTGAAATTTTTCTCATATATTTTATGTCCTAAAAACCTGCCAATGAAATAGTTACTATTGTCCCCGGCAATGGCAGCAATCATTAATACCGTGATTAGTGTAAAAATGCTAAGTGGTGCCCCTGCCCCGGCAGCTAAGGCCCCGGCAGCAAAAAGTAATGAATCTCCAGGCAAAAATGGAGTGACAACCAAACCTGTTTCGCAAAAAATAATGCAAAACAAGATTAAATAAGTCCAAGTATCATATTGCGAAACAATTTCTTTTAAATGAACATCGATATGTAAAATGAAATCCAAAGCAAATTTTAGAAATTCAATCATTTTTGAAAAGGTATAAAAAAACCTTCAAGATTCCGAAAAACCTGAAGGTTTATCATGATTACTATTTTGTCTTTTTAATATTTTCAATAAAGTCGTCAAACAGATACTCTGTATCTACCGGCCCGCCGGTAGCTTCGGGGTGAAACTGTGACGAAAAGAAAGGTTTTGATTTATGCCGCATCCCTTCGTTTGTGTTGTCATTGAGGTTGATAAATAAAGGTTCCCAATCTTTTGGCAAGGTATTGTTGTTGATAGCAAAACCGTGGTTTTGTGAGGTAATATAGGCTTTATTTGTCCCAACCTGCAGTACTGGCTGATTGTGGCTTCGGTGTCCATACTTGAGTTTGTATGTATCAGCTCCGGCAGCCAAAGCCATCAACTGATTACCCAGACATATCCCCATAATTGGTTTGTCCATCTCAAAGGCTTTAGAAATATTTTTAATGGTAGTGGTACACATTTTGGGGTCTCCAGGACCGTTTGAGATGAAAAGCCCGTCAAATTCTTCACTAAAGATGTCATAATCCCAAGGTACCCTTACCAGCGTTACATCACGTTTGAGAAGGTTGCGGATAATATTATATTTTACTCCGGTGTCTATAAGTAATACTTTGTATTTCCCGTTGCCATATACTATACGCTCTTTTGTGCTGACCATGTCCACTAAATTAACTTTGTTAGGGTCGAAGTATGGTACATCTTTATTGTCAACAACAATTTTACCAAGCATTGTTCCTTTTTCTCTGAGGCGTTTGGTCAATGCACGTGTGTCAATGCCATATATACCTGGTACTTTATATTGTTTCAACCAATCGCTAAGGCTCATTTGGGCATTCCAGTGGTTGTGTTCTATTGAATAATCTGAAATGATTAAACCAGATATATGTAACCTGTCTGATTCATAGTATTTTGGAAGGTTTTCCTCCATTTCTATACCAGGTACCCCATAGTTCCCTATAAGAGGATAAGTCAGAACTAATATCTGGCCTTTATACGATGGGTCTGTAAGGCTTTCGGGATACCCAACCATTGAAGTGCTGAATACTACCTCGCCAGAAACAGATTCTTCATAACCAAATGAAAAACCTTGCATTTCTGTACCATCTTCCAAAACTAACTTGACAGGTTTTGTTTGCTCCATGTAATTAATTGTTTTATTTATTATTTTTCTTCTGTGAAAGGGATATTTCGTGGTTTATCAAATCTTCGCATTGCTTTGCTCCAAGTCTTTTGGCCAAAATTTTTCCTTGTTTGTCCAACACAAATATTGACGGGGTACTTTGAACATCGTACAGCTCTTTATGCTTGAGGGTAAATGGGTTAAAACAGTTGATCCAATCGTACATGTTATGTTCATTAACAAAGTCAACCCATTTGCTTTTATGGTCACGATTGTAAACTAAACAAACCGCAATGACTTCTACGTTTTTACTTTTGAGGTTTTGAAATACTTCATACATTATAGGGGTTTCTTTTTTGCAATGGCCGCAGTCAACATCCCAAAAGTAAAGGATAGTATAATCCTTCATGCGAGCATGCATAGAAAAAGGAGTGCCTATGTATAAATTATGTTTTTCAAATGTGTCTTCTTTCGCAATCATAAAATGTGACGGAGGAACTTCAAATAAATCAATAGCCGGTGACATTTTTCCAAGCATGGTAGGCTTTTTCTCTGCTACCTGCTTTTTCAACTTTTTCAATTGGGCCGAATCTGCCCATGTGGCTTCATTGATATAATATTTATCTGCTATATAAATTGCTACATCGTCATAACCCATGATTTGGCTTTTGTTATAATAACTAAACAGAGTAACTAACATATACCTGAACAACTCCGGTGAAGTGCGCGATTTTGCAATGAGCATATCCACTTCTTTCTGAATAGAATCCGGCAACGGAATGATTATTTTCTCAATATAATTTTTAACACGATCCTCATATAAAGGGGTGCGGAGCATACGGGGGTCAGAAATGTCAACATTGTCAAAGTAGTGGGCTTTGTAATATTTAGCTTTAAAAAGAGAATCTATAACCCTTCCTTCCGAATCACGCGGAAAATCCGGCACTTCAATCTCTTGTGTAGCTTTTATAAATTTGGCAAAAAAGGTCCCGGGGAATTCTTTATCTAACTTGTCCCTGTATTGCTTTACTTCATTGTTAATATTATCCATTTCTTTGGAAAGCTTGTCTTTTTCTTCTTTTGAAGCATCTTTTGCAGCAGCTTGTATTTTTGACATTTCGGCATGTTTACTTGCCAAAAAATATTGATATTTATAAAAGGCCTCATTTTCAGGTGAATTTTTAAATTTTACCTTTTTGTGAATATCAGTGGTATCATTTTCTATTTCAAAAAATTGATTTTCTCCGATTACAATGTCAAAATACTTGGTATTGGGCAAATATATCAGGTAAACACCTTGAGGTAAAGCGTTTTTGTCCTTAGCTACACCTGAACCTGTTGCATTGAGCTTAATTGTATCGTCAGGGTACATATTGTTGCCCAGATAATGGCCAAGAATAACTGTAGTATCTTTTAAACCTTTTATTGTTACCTTTATTTCATAACCTTGTTTGGCATTGGCAGATAAAAATGAAGTAATGAAGCATAATGCCAGGGATAATAACCTAAAATTTCTTTTAATTTTCATCATAAAAATTAATTTTTAAGGTATGATAGCTTGTCTTGTTTTTGACAAGAGAACAACCATGTTGGAAGTTAAATGGGTATTTCATAAAACTATTTTTAGTTAAATTATTCATTTTCAATATGATTGATTTTTACCCATCATTTTTCCACTCAACCTGCAAAAATAAACAATACTTGCAAACGTATCAGGTTTTTATAAGTTAAAACTTGTTATATGTTTAAAACAAAAGACCCCGAAGCTAATTCCCCGGAGTCTTTTGATAATCACGATATTGTTATTTTTATTGGATGACTAACCTTTGTTTAAACGCAATATTGTTTATTTTTAAAATGTAACTACCTTTAGGTAAACTAGATAAATCAAGTTTCTCATCAAGTTTCCCTTCTTTTGTATTGTATATCTTATTATATACTTTAACTCCGAGAATAGAGTATATCTCAATATTTACATTATTCCCCATATTGCCACTTAGCTTGATGTTAAATAATCCGGCAGACGGGTTTGGGTAAAGCTTAACTACATCTGTTTCGGGCTGTTGGATTGAGTTCTTAAAACTTACGGTCAGGTTATTTGTTTGGCCAATATAGCAACCCGCTGTATCCGAAACGTTTATGGTGTATGTTCCGGGTTTTAAAGTAAATATACCAGTTTTATTTTCAATATTGCCAGGGTTTAATGTAAATATTTTAACATCTCTGCCTCCTGAAACTGTAAGCGATATCTTGCCATCAGTTGCACTGAGGTTTGAAGCATTAGTAATTTGAGGAACCCCAAGTACTCCTTTTGTAGGTTCAACAATATTTATTGAACCATCCATCTGGGCTATACAGGTAACATTTGCAGCATCTCTGATATATGGTTTATATGTGCCAGATGTTAATGAGGTGAATGAAGCTGAGGCTTGCCAGTTATTACCATCTAAACTATATTCATATTGCCCGCTGCCGCCAGAAGCTTGCAATGCAAATGCCCCGTCATTGTAACTAAAACAAGTTACATTAACGTGTGAAGTTAAATCTTCGGTTAAGGCTAATGCTGTTAGCCCTGATATAGTAATGTTGGTATCTAATGAACATTGATTAGCATCTTTTATGGTAAGGTGATAAATACCGGCTGCAACATTGTAAATAGAGTCAACAGTGCTTTGTGAAGGGTCATCCCATGCATAGCTGTAAGCAGGGGTTCCTCCGCTGACAACTGCTTTTACTTTACCTGTTGATGCCCCGCCACAAACAACATTTGCGACAGACAAGTTTACTGTTAAAGCTTCAGGTTGGGTTAAAACAACCTGGCACTTGTTATAGCATTGCGTTTTTTGTGCATCCCTGACAAATGCTGTATAATTGCCTGCTGCCATATTTTTGTATTCAGATGAAGACTGCCAGTTAATACTGTCAATCGAATATTCGTATTGCCCCGAGCCTCCGGTTGAAGTAAATGCAAAAGCCCCGTTTGTCAACCCATTGCAGGTTATATTTATATGGCTTGCTGCATTTTCAGTCATTGTTATATCACTGCCTACACTTACTGTAACTGTGTTAGATACGCCTGTGCAATTGTTGGCATCAGTTACTGTAACAAAATATCCTCCTGCTGCCAATCCGCTAATAGTATCATTATCTGCTGTTATCCCTCCGTTCCATTGATAATGGAATGGTTCGGCCCCTGATGTGACATTTACTTTCACCATGCTTGGTTCAGCGTTGTTACAGCTATTGTCTGTTACCAATATTGCATTGGCTATTGGTTTACTGAAAACAGTAACATTAACAGCGTCAGAAGAAGCGCTCTGGCACCCATTGGCATCGGAAACCTTGACAGAATAATTGCCCGAAGTTGTAACCTCTATACCTGGCGTTGTTGCCCCTGTTGACCATAAGTAGGAATTGCCTGTTGAGGAGGTCAACGTTACACTGCCGCCTTCGCAGAATGAGGTTACTCCACTGCCTGTTATTGTTGGGGCTGGAGGTAAAGCATTGACTGTTATAGCCTGATTTGTTATCGTTGGGGCTGTACATCCATAACTATTAGTGTAGTTCAATGTAATATTTCCAGCGCCAGCTGTACCCCAGGTTACTGTAACGCTATTATCATTTGCATTTCCTCCGGCAGTGATAATTCCACCCGAAACACCCCATGTATAATTTGTCATTCCGGCAGTTGTGCTATAAACATTGCCAGCAGAATTGGCACACACAGAAGTAAAACCAGATATTGTCGGTGTTGGCAAAGGATTAATGGTAACAGATGAATCGGTTGCCGCAGTTGCAGGACATCCGTTACTGTTGGTATAGTTTAATGTTACATGTCCGGTAACACCTGTACCCCAGGTAACAGTAATGCTGTTGTCAGAAGTATTTCCTCCGGCAGTGATTGTACCTCCGGTAACATTCCATTGATAATTAGTCATGCCCGAAACTGTACTGTAAACATTTACTGTTGAGCCTTCACAAACTTTTGTAGCTCCTGTTATAGCAGGAGCAGGCAGGTTGTTTACTGTAACAATTTGACTTGCAGTATTTTGACACTTAGTAATTTCATCAGTCCCAGTTACAGTATAAGAAGCCGTTGTTGTTGGGGCAAATGCTAAGCCATTGGTTATTCCTCCTGTCCAGCTATATGAGCTTGCCCCTGAACCTGATAGCAATACATTATCTCCTTTACAGATGACTGCATCATTAGGCGTTGTGCCGGATGTTTCCGAAACAACAATTGAAACGGTTGGTATAGTAGCTGGTGTTAAAGTAGTTGAAAAACTGGCATTACAGTTCTTACTGTCATAAACTGTCAAAGAATAACTACCGGCTGGAATATTTTGCAAATTATCATTTGTCGAAAGGTCATTCCACAAGTATGTCAAGCCTCCATTTCCTGAAGAAGTCGGGACAAACTGGATATGCCCGTCTGAGTTAGTCCCACAGGCAGCATGAAGCGTGTTTATATTTCCTGATATTGCAGGTCCGGGGAAAACAGTATCTTTCTTTATTACACTACAAAGGTTAGCATCTGTTACTTTTAATGAATATATCCCGGCTTGAAGGTTATACAATGCTGTAGAAGTAGAATTATTGTCCCAAAGGTATTTTTTAGTACCTGTGCCTCCGGTAACAGTACTGGTAATCGAACCATCTTTTTTACCAGAATAACATGTCATATCTTTGACCGTCAAAGTTAACGATAACTGAGCAGGCTCATCTACAGTAATGCTATTTGAGGTTTCACAGTTGTTGGTATCCCTGATAGTAACCGAGTAAACGCCGGCGCCAATATTGGAAAGATCCTCAGATATATCTGCCATTGGAGCCATATTTTTTGTCCAGGAAAATCCGTATGGGGCTGTACCTCCTGTGGGCACTAAATTTACCGAGCCTGTATTTTGCCCGTAACATAAAGGGTTAGTTTTGCTAATTGATGAAGATAGTGCAAGTGGTTCGGCAATATAGAAACCTGCAGTTACTGTATTAGTGCCATCAGATATTGTGACTGAAGTATAACCTTTGGGCAAATTATATACCGAATCTGGTGTGCTTCCGGGAGTACCTTGTGACCAGGTATAATTATATATCCCCGAACCACCCGTTACTGTAACTTTTGCTGTACCATCTGTTAACCCGTTGCAGGTAATGTTGGTTGTTTTGAACGAAACAGCAAAAGCAGCAATCTGGACAGTATCATAAGCCTTACAACTATTGGCATCTGTGACAATAACACTGTACTCTCCGGCAGACAGCCCTGTTATGGTCTTAGTGTTGCCTGCATTGCTCCACGAATAAGTATAAGAGCCTGTCCCTCCCAATGGATTAGCAGTAGCCGTACCATCTGAACCAGTGGTGGCAGTACCTACAGCATCAACTGTAAGCGCCTTTGCAGGCTGGGTAAGCGTGTATGTGCCATTTGCTGTGCAACCTAAGCTATCGGTGACAGTAACAGAATAATTACCAGCCAATAAGCCAGACTGGTCTTCGGCATCATAAACCACCCCTCCGCCATTGGTCGTGGACCATTGATAGAAATATTTCACAGCGCCTGAGCGTTGTGTACCTCCGGTAGCGGTAAGGTTTATAGCCCCTGTGGCTTCGTTGCGGCACTTTATGTTTGTTGTAACAGCACTCAACGATATATTTGTTGCTGGTTCTGTAACAACAATGGTATCTATAATCTGATAATTATTGGCATCATGAAAATCAACACGGTAGCTGCCGGCAGTAAGCCCTGTAATACAGCAGGTATCGGGGGCAGAAAACGCAGGGTCGCCTATTTTTGACCAGGAGTAAGTATATTCAGAGGTCAATGGGCCAACAGGAGTAAGCCTTATTGTTCCATCACTACCGCCTCTACAAGAAACATTAGTTACAGCCTGATCTAGGCTGCCTTTGTAGTATTTGGCGATGATGATATCAGAAGTTCCAGAGGCTCCATCTCTTGAAAGATTAATTCCAGGACCTTTAATTGGATTGGAAGCATAGTCTCCAATAAATATATAATTCCCAGTATTATCTATGCATGCAGCATCACCATAATCCTGACCAGTACCTCCAAGTGAAAATGCATACAATAAATTATCATCTTTGTCATTGACCAAACATAACATATCTGATGGGGTACTATTCAAAGTAACAGATTTATCTTTTAGCGAAAAATTATCGCCAATTTTTCCAGCAAACACAGAGTACCCTGCATCAGATTTAGATTTATAAATATTCTCATCTCCTGAACTACCAGCAAAATTCATCCATTGTAAAGTTCCATCAGAACGATATTTTCCATATAATAAATCTGTTAACGTCCCATTAACATGAGGACTTAAAAGAGAAGGAACAGTTGAAGTCGAATCAATTGTAATATTACCTAAGGCTACTGTTGTGTTATAATATCCACCAACATAAATATTTTCATTATTATCAAGAGTGACAGAATAAAAAGTTTGAGCCCCAGGCCCATTTATTTGTCTGACCCATTGTCCACTCCCACTATAAGACGTTTTAAACAAAATCGCATGATTGGTAGTTCCATCACCAGTTAAAGAGGGTAAAGATGATGGTAAGGACAGAGCCCCTTTATAATATCCTCCAAAATAATATCCACTACTGGATGTGCCACATGCATAAATGTATGCATAACCTGTTAGTGATTGCATCCAAATTACATTACCTCTAGAATTTAATTTTGCAATAAAAGTATTTGTACCACTAGTTGATACACTATAGCCAGGCATAAAACAATCATTTGTGTAATTTCCCCAAACAATAAGGTTCCTATCTTTATCAATACTCAAACCTCCCACTGTTTGACTTGTAGCATCTGAACTTCCCCAAGCAATTCTTTTTTTACTCAGCACATTACCCTCTGGACTATATTTAACAAGAAATGCATCATTAGCCACAGAACCATATAGAAGTGTATCAGCAGGTAATGTTGAGAAGTGGCATACTCCAGTATTAAAATTACCTGTTACATAAATACTATCTCCATCTAAAGCAATACCAGTTGCAAAATCATTAGCTGTACCCCCAATGGCTTTTATCCATCCAAAAGAACCATTACTGTTAATTTTAGCAACAAAGCCATCTTTATTACCATAAGCATTAATAAAATTACCAGTTACACCTATCTGTCCACTGAAGTTACCTACAATGTACAAGTTATCATCCTTATCCGAAATAACAGTATTAGGCGTTGCAGAACCAGTACCACCAATTTTACTTGCCCACATCAACTTTTGACAATTGACATGAATAAGAAAAACATTTAAAATTGTAAAAAATAATAATATTTTCATAATTAATTTATTTTAAGATAAAGGATTTGCCCAACCACCTTCACCATCAGTACTATCTCCATCATTATTTAACTTAGTATCTAATACATCCAAATCCAATATTTCAGGATTTACCCATTGTTTTTTTTGATTTGTTTCCATTTTATATATTTTTAGGGTAGTGTTTATACGTTACTATGATATAAAAGTTATAATTAAAGTTTATTTTTTCTGATATGTAAATCAATGGTATATAATCGCATAGCTATATATAAATTTACTAATATTTTGCTTTCAATAACCTCACTCAATAAATTATTTAAAGATGCAAAGTTAAATAATTCAGTCATATAACCATCAGAAGCTTTTTCAAATAAAAAGTCATGTTGCACTTTATCAAGCATATCGGCACTCTGCAAGCCACGCGTTTTTTGTTCTAAAATTTCTATTGGTAAGATGTTCTGCAAACCTTTCCTTATTAACAAACGGGAAGCAGTATTGTTTTGATAAAATTCATCAGGCAGAGATAAACAAAAATGCATAACATCCGGGTCAATGGTGGGGTCAAAAGAATTTATCCCGAGAGAAAAAGCGTTTTCGAATATCAATTGTCCAATCATACTTTTTCCAAAATTCAGGTCATTAACCTGTTTTTCTTTTAACGTTGCCTTTTTTCTCCATAAGTATTCCTGCTCTTTTAGCCTTTCTACTTCTTGTATATATGTATGGAGTTTTTTATTGGTGTTGCTATATAATAAATCACTGTTTCCCTGCTCCAAATGTCGGTATCTTTCCCTTTGGATAAATTCAGGGACATAGTTACCATAAATCTTACTGAGGTTTCTTTTATACCATCTTTTTTCAAAACGCCCTGCCGGCCATGATATGGTAAAATTTCCACTTTGACCATTAAGCATAGAAGTGCAACCATCATCTTTGGCTACACGCATATTGTTAAAAATCCAATGGGCATTAATTACAGCATGTACAGGTTGTCCATGGGCTTCAAGCGCTTTTTCAATGCCGGACATAACTGTATAAGGCCCGTCACTAACCCGTTTATGGACAATATTGGGATACATGCGGGCTAAAGAGGCTGCAATATCTCCCTCGTCGGGGTTACGGTGCTTCAGCGGGAAATTGCTCACATCGTATTTAGGCACCGCAGTGTAGCAATATATTTTTTCCCCTTTTTCTGCAGCAATCATAGCCGCAAAGGCTGCTACTGCATTTGAGTCAAAACCTCCGCTTTGCGAAATGCCCAGGTTGCCATATTTAGGCATCCGCCGTTCCACTGCATTACGCAATAAATACCTTAATTCTTCATATACATCAGCCTCTTTTCTTCCATATTGCACTTTAACGGCAGGCTGCCAATAGTTTACCCGTTGCAAACGCTGGTCAAAAAGCAAATAATGGGCAGGAGAAAGAATTTTTATATTTTCAAAAAAAGTGGAATATCCATCCGAAAAATATCCACATACCAACTCAGCTACTCGCCGCAGGTTTATGTCTTTTCCAAAACAGTCAAAAACAGAGATAGCCTGAATGAGCGAAGAAAAATATAGCGTATTGTCTTTAACTGCATAGTACATAGAAGTAATGCCATACTGGTCGCGAGCCAGCATAAGCCTTTGCTCGCTTTCTTCCCAAGCAACAAAGCACCAATCTCCTTTCAGGTGGTTTACTGCATCTGTACCCCATTTTAGATAAGCATAATATACACATTCGCTATCTGTAATCTCGTTAGATTGGGCAAGACTTAATAATCTTTCAAGTTCGGGCCTGTTGTCGAGGCGTGCAGTTGCCAGAACTGACAGCCTCCTTTCGCTGTTGGTTTTGAAAAAAAAAGAAATTTCTCTGTTATATTTGAAATAACAACACCCCAATACAGCTTTTTCAGAAATTCTATATAGTTCTAATTCTCTGTCCTCACGAATATATGCCTTTTGCATTGCAGCAATTTCTGCATCGCTTACAATTCCATCATTACATACAATTCCGAATAAGGCAGGCATAATATAAATTAAAATTTCAAAAATATAAAATTTCGATGGATTTTGGCCATCTAATTCATAATAATACAATTTCTGGCTCTGAAGGAGTCATCTATTTATAGAAGCTGGTGCACATTGCTTCTTTTCTAGCTGCTTAGCAGCGATATATTTGTAGAATGAAATATAATGTAAGTCAGTTCGACTTAAGAAAAACGCTTACGTATTTAATATTTACAGGCATTCCAAACTTTTGCCTTGAAGCAAAAGTTACAAAAATTCAAGGCTTGCCGTAAATTGGCTAAAAAAAGCTTTATCGACGGCCCCGGACAACAACTCGCTACGCTCAAACAGTTGCCCTCGCTTCGTCGATAAAGCTTTTTTCTTAACACCATTTACGTCAGGCCAAATGCAGAAAGTTTCAATGAAAAAGGCGAAGCCTTAAAAGAAAAAATTCCTTTTCATCGCCTTTTTGTTCGATTTCGGCCGAGA
>Ga0116186_1001522_pt1 | contig 22762 bp, 22 predicted proteins | sample AD_JPNNA4_MetaG_FD_89806 | JGI IMG/M metagenome (GOLD analysis project Ga0116186, IMG submission 89806) | Active sludge microbial communities of municipal wastewater-treating anaerobic digesters from Japan - AD_JPNNA4_MetaG | ecosystem: Engineered > Bioreactor > Anaerobic > Digestate | place...
CTTTAACTAATCAAAAACTTTATATGGCAAATATTATTATGTAAGGTTGTGCTACACGGGACCCATTTAATCATTAAAAATGATGATCTTTTTTATGGCAACCGTATTATCGTTGAAGCAAATTATTGCAACGAAAATTCCATCATGGAAATTTCTAATATCAATTGTTTCAGCCGTTCCTGAAAGGTTTTGTGATAATAACGCCCGGCCTTCACTATTAAACAACGTAATACTGCTGAGCACTACCGGGGATGTAATATGAATATACCCTTTGGCAGGATTTGGACTTATAGTTACTACATTTTCTTTGTCCTGGTATTCCTTGATTCCGGCAAACATTTCAGAACCGCAGGATATTCCGTTCTTTTTAAAATAAATCATCGTCAATCCTTTGCCCCAAAAGGCATTAGGTGGAGAAGCCGAAAAATAATATGACTGATCAAGGTATAAACCAAGACCTGAGACAAATATTCTTTTATATTCGGCAGGAGGCCCCGGTTCACTATTATAACACCAACTGCTATCACACGGTGAATATTCGTTAATATATGACAACCTGTTTGTTTCCAATGTCCATAATCTCAGCCCGCAGTAATCTTTTACACTAAGATTTCTTGATTCCTGCCCATAGTATTTTTCGAAAGGAATGTTGGCTATCACAGTACTACGCGAATATTTAAGCATAATGGTATCCACAAATAAGTTTGCAGAATCCGCATCGAACATTTCATAAATCGCGTTATAAAATAGCGAATCAGCAGTTATGGTTCTGCTCATAATTTTATATTTTTTGTACCTTTTATAATCTGACGGCGGATATAAGGTATTATAGTTATAATCATAAAATTGAAGTTCATCCCCGGGCTGGTAATCATATACTATTTCGTTTGTAAGTTGATAAAATCCTCCGGCTGTTGCCACATCTCCTATTAAAACAAGCGGTTTCAGAATTTGCGGAAAAGAATCTACCTGAAAAAAATTCACTAATCCCCTGTTTTTTGAAATAATAATATTTTGCTGATTTAAAGCAGAGTTAATAACATTCCCGTTAATATCTGTATGAACAATCGAATAAAACCTTGCCGAATCAACACTGTTCAGCAAATTGAGTGTGTCGGATTTAAGATAAATGTAATAAAACTTCTGCACGGAATCTTTATAAAAGACCAACGAATCAGTTGGGTTTGAATTAAAATTAAATAGTAATGTATCGCCGGTTAGATTAAAAAATTTATAGTTGGAAATGTTATCGTAAATAATCTTTCGGCCAATCCACGAAGGTATATTTTGCTGGTAACACGTGTAAAAATAATACTCTGAAGAACATGAATCATCTGAAGCATAAATATTATTCAGCAGTGAAAAATTATAATAAATGGAATCGTTACTGACCGACAATGCGGTGTCAAATGACAGGCTGTATGTTTCAGTTGCCACAGGATATTGGGCAAATAATTTTTTCGATGATGCTGTGAGCAATTTATAATGCTGTCCATAAGACCAAGAACATATCACGATTAATGATAGTATTGACAATGCTTTTTTCATGGTTTATGGGTTAATCATTAAATCCAATATCAATTGTGCAGGCGCCAAAACATTTTATTAATTCATAATGCCAGATTCAAACAAATATACAAAATTTATAATTATAGAACCCAATATATTTATGAGAATCAAAGTTTTTTGTATTTTTCCTAAGACATAAATCAGCATAAATCCATAGACTACAAGACAAAAAAAGGCACAAGAAAACTTGTGCCTTTTATATAATTCGCCTGAGTAAAATCTACTCTTTTTGAGGTTGATCGTGCGAACAGGCTTTTTTGATAGTGGTTGTCGGCTTGGTGTCCTCGGTAGTATAGCCAATGGTTTCTATGGCTTTTACCAGTTTTTCACGATTGGTTTTGCCGTCAATATATTTAATGGCAACAATTTTGGTTTCCATATCGGCAACAACGGCGGTAACTCCATCTACTTTCATCAGTTCTTTTTCAAGAAGAGCCTTCCCGTTAGGACAATGAAAACCGGTCTTAATCTTTTCTTCTTTGATAACCTTGTCGCTTTGTCCATAGGCGCTGCCTGTAAAACAGAACAGAACAGCAAGAACCAGCAGATTCAAAATTTGTTTTTTCATGTTTTTTTATTTGGGGGTTATTATTTCTCCATTTTAAAAGTGGTAGTTCCAATCACATTATTATCGGCAAAAATATCAACCGTATAAGCACCTTGAGTTATTTCTCTGGTTTTATTCCAATACATACAAATATCCATTGCTTTATTGGTGTAATTAATATCTTCTTTCGCGGAATATTGCAGTTTTTTACCGTTATAATCAAATGAAAATTCATCGCCATCTCCCTTAGCAAGTATTGTACCATTGGGATCGGCAATCCTCAGGTAAATAGTTTTGTTCCCTGCAGCAGCAATAGCATTTTCGCCGATAGTGAAACAAACACGTATTTTTTCCACCCTTTTGGTTCGCTGCGTAGGTATTTCCTTTACCTTGCTTCTGATAAAAATACCATCGGCATTAATATCATAGGAGGTCAGGACGGATCCTTTATTCACTGTTTGGTTCAACGCCTCATTTTCAACCGTCAGTTCTTTGTTTTCAACCGTTGTGGAATCAAGGGTTGTTTTTATATGAAAATTCTCCTCCACCAGTTCTTTATTTTGTTGTTTGAGGTCGGCTATCTGCTGTTCATATTCTTTCAACCGAATTTCCATGCTCGCCACCTGGTTTCTGTATTTTGCCACGGACCCTTCGGAATTTTTAATTTTTTGCAAGAGTTTTTCCACATGAGCTTTTTCCTCGTTGAACATATTAGAAAGCTGTTCATTGTCTTTTGCAAGTTGCTCGTATTCTTTTTTCAGGTTTTCTAATTTGGCAATGGTTTGTGCCTTTTCTTCATTCACGGTGACTATGGTATCATTTTGCTGCTGTATGGTCTTTTTGCTGCTAATGAGTTGCCATGTCAGCACAGCGCAGGCTATCAGCAAGGCAATGGACAGGTACATGAAAACATTGGGTTTCTTTGTGGTTTCGTTGGTTGTTTCCATAATCTCCAATTTAAAGGTTACTAATTATAATTTATTTTAGGGTGAGCTGTGTCTGTCCAATTTCTTTGCCATCGGTGAAAACAGCTATATGGTAAGTGCCGGGGACAATACGGTCGGTTTTTTCATAATACATATTGACCGGGATAGAACTTCCTTTATAATAAACCTGTTCCTGCAAAGAATACATGATTTGTTTTCCTTCAAATTCGAACGAGTTGCCATCATTCAGGATAGCCTGATCCGGGCGGGCAATGCGTATGTAAACAGTTTTCAACCCTTCTTCCACCAAAGGATTTCTCGACAGGGTAAACGATATTTTAATTTTGTCAACTCTTTTGGCTTTAACTTCCATCTCTTCTTTTTTACCTCCCTGTCGAAACCTTATTCCATTAGCCGTCAACGCATTAGCCTGTAACACAGCCGCACTGTTAATTTTTTCCGTTAATGCTACTTTGTCCTTTTCAAGCAATAGGCTCTTATTCTGCTCTTCTTTGATATTTTCCTGCATTCCCTTTACCTCGGTTTTAAGGTTTTCATTTTCTTTGAGCAGCTTATCAATCTGGGCTACATAATCCTGCGTTATTCCCCGCAGATAGTCAAGCTTACGCTGAATCTGGCGTTTGCCGGCATTGCTTTCGATCAGTTTTTGTATTTCGTCAGCCTGCGCCTTGATGGTACTGTCTTTCAGAGTAAGGTCAGCGGTCAGGTTTCCGTATTCAGTCCTGATTTTTTCGTGTTCTATGAGCAAGGAATCCAACTCGTTTTGCAACGCATTGCGTTCGGTAACGGCCTTTTCTTTTTCAATGATAAATGTGTTAACTTTTGAGCGGCTTGTAATAAAAAGCGCTAATAAAGCAAGTATTATTACTGCTTCGATGATAATAATTACTTTATATTTCTTAGTCTTGGATTTAATTTCTCCTGCTTCGTCCATCGCAAATATTTTTTTGCAAAAGTACGTAATTAATTCATATTTTTATGGTATTGTCATAAAATACCCTTAGCCAACGTGTCCTATTTATATGATTTTTTTTCGTTGTTTTTTCCGCGGATATGCAGCGCATGTGGCAATACCCTGTTTCGGCACGAAGAAATTTTGTGTAGTTATTGCCTTTGTCAACTGCCAAAAACCAACTTTTGTTTTGAAGAGGATAATCCTGTCAGCCGTACTTTCTGGGGACGAGTACCCCTGAATCATGCCTCGTCCATGTATTATTTTGCCAAGGGTGGAAAGGTGCAGCACCTGATGCACCAATTAAAGTATAAAGGCAAAAAAGAAATTGGGGTTTATCTTGGCACCCAGTTTGGAAACGACCTGAAAAAGTCGCGGTTTTATTCGGATGTGTCCGTGATAATTCCTGTGCCGCTGCATCCCAAAAGAAAGAGAAAACGCGGATACAACCAAAGCGAAATGATAGCCCGCGGGTTGGCCCAATCGCTTGAAAGGCCATACGACATCCACACTTTGGTAAGGACTTATGCCTCCGAAACACAGACAAAAAAATCACGTTTCCGGCGCTGGGAAAATGTTAAAGAGATTTTTTCACTAAAAGACCATCAGCATCTGATCAACAAACATGTGTTGCTGGTTGACGATGTAGTTACCACCGGCGCCACGCTGGAAGCCTGTGCCAACATGCTGATGCAGATTCCCGGAATAAAAATAAGTGTGGCCACACTAGCCTGTGCCACCCATTAATTATAGTTTCGTGGCCAGTACCGCAGTTTTTTTAAAGCCTTCCACTTTGCCATCCAGCCCAAGCATTTCCACATACACAATGTAAATGCCCACGTTGGCCTTTTGGTTTCCTTCGTTAATGCCATCCCAGGCATATACGCTTTCGTTTGACATAAGCTGATTCCGGACCAAAAATTTTATCTGGCGGCCTTTAGCATCATAGATAACAATGTTGATCATTTTACCCGGGGAATCGCTTTTGCAATAGATGTTCAGCACATCATTGTATCCGTCGTTATCGGGCGAAAACACCTCAGGCTCGAGGCTCACGCTTCCCGCCTGACCTTCTCCCATCATAAACTGTGAATTCTGATATGCCGGTGTGGCAAAACCCACCGCCTCTGAGGCTGAATGCCAGTTGGTGATATCACTTGCCGGACGGTCATAGCTGATACGTTCGAGCGATACTCCATCGGTGGAATTTAGCAAGGGAAAATGCATATCATCGGTATACGCAAAAGCATCAATGATGGTATCTGTTATTGTTGTCAGGATCACAGTGCCGGCATCATTATTCATTGAAATAAATGACCCCATAGAAATGAAATTATAAGGATTGGGAGAATAATACTGGCTTTTTACCACATCCGGCTTGGTAGTCAGCACGGTATAAGTACCCGGCAGGCAAAGAAAATTGTCATAACAAATCCTGACAGAATCGCCTAAAGACAACAGCAAAAGGTCAGCAAAATCGCACACTTTGCCCGAGCGGTTATAGATTTCAACAAAGTCGGCGCCTCCATCAAACGGGTCGGCCAACACTTCGTTAATCACCAGGTCGCCCGAATCGGGAAAAACCGGTATTGAAAACCGGACCGTCTGGTTTGCGGAAATTTTATTGCCGACGCAGTCAAAAATGCTGTCGATAACGGTAACGGTATAAATAGTGTCTTGATTAAAAGCTGCGGGAAAATAGAGTACTGCCGACTTGTAATCCACAGACCATTTAACCAGCGAAGGATTTCCGCGTCCATAATCAACCTGATACCGATTAACCTCCGTCAGAGAACTCCCAAACATTGTTTCACTGAAAAATAATTTTACCTGGCTGACAGAATCGCGGCTGGCAGAAGCTCTTATCAACAGGGGTGTGCCACTATCAGGATTGTTGCCATTGATTGAATTGACAGCGCCCGGAGTGCCTCCACGGCTGTCCACAGAGGCCCGCCAATTGGTGGATTCTCCGCAAGGATTAGCCGGGTCAATTTGCTCCAGCGACCAGCCTCCATCATCTTTCACACTATTGTTGTACCATTGGTCAGAATAGCTTACCGAATGTACCACCGAATTTAAAGTATTAAGAATTTTTATCGTCGCCCCGGTATTGGTGAGACTTAATGAAGAAAGGCCCAAACAATGGCCGCTAACCGAAAGCGCCGCAACGTTATTGTCTTGAGTAATTATAAAGTAACCATTGGGCGCTATCACGCTGTCGGGCAAAATTTTCATTGTCCCGCCAATATCCAAACTCCATCCTCCAAGGTTGATTTCAAATGGAGTACGGTTGTACAATTCAAGATATTCAGCATTGGGCAGGCCGACAGCAGGATCGGGATCGGCCATAATTTCGTTGATAACGACATCAAAAGCATTCGCCGTGTACAAAATAAAGGTTTTGGTTGCCGACACCATGGTGTTGCCTTCCAGGTCTCTGACACCTGCTATATCGAGATTATACTGCACACCCTGGGCAAAAGCTCCGCCAGAAAAAGTCAGGGTTACAAGAGCCATATTCGATAAATCCCGCGATGCGGTTACCGGGTTTCCAATTCCCTGTACGGAATAATTTGCCGCATTTTCGGCAGATGACTGGCCGACGCTTTCGGAAAAAAACACCTTAACGGAAGAATCATTTAATGCTGCAACCGAAAGCACGGTAGGCGCCACGGTGTCGGCATGGATAGTGCCCACATAAAAGTCGTCGAAATAATATTGGTTGTATCTTGAATCCGTTTTGTACTGACAATAAACCCCCATAAAAGCTGTTGATGAAAAAGTATTATCAACTATTGAATCGCCTTCGGGTAAATAAATTACACCAGTAGCGGTAGGGTCGGAATATATTTTCCAGGTACCTGATGCACTACGGGTAACTTTTATCCTGGTTTTTACAGTACTGGCTGAATACGCCGTAGTTCCTGTAAACAATAATGTCCTGACGGTACCACTTTGTTTGTAGAATTTCACAAAATCAGCATTGGTTTGCCCCATTTCAATAAAATAACCATTGACATTTTGCCTTAAATCCGCATTGTCCGACACAAGATATATCCTGACCAGATTATCTGCCGTGGGATTAAACTTCAGGTCCAGCAGGAAACTCCATTCGGTGGCATCCATCATGATATTGGGTGTTGACAGATAAATAGTATCCCCTACTGTATTAGTATTGGTATTAGGCCCATTGCTTTGCAGGACTTCGTTATTGACCACAAAATAGGCGTCCGTGCCTGTCCAGGTCACTGAATCAGTGAAATTACCATCAGAGAAATCATCCTGAAATTGTGCAGAAAGCATCAACGGAAAGCATAAAATTATTAGAAATATTTTTTTCATCGAATTAAAATATGGACTAAATTATAAAAAAAAACCATTCCTGACCTGAGGAATGGTTTTTTTCGTAAAAAATAAACATTATCTGATAACGGTCACCGTGCCGTGATAATTAAGTTCTTCGACACAGCCTTGAGAATCACCGTAATTTACAGTAAGAACATAATAATAAACTCCGTCGGCATCTTTTTCGCCGCCCCATGTATTATTATCGTCTTCGCCATAGGTATCGGTTTCAAAAATTTTCTTGCCCCAGCGATTATATACTTTCATATTACTGCCAGGGAAGTTTTCAAGCCCTTTAACCACAAATTTATCGTTGCTGCCATCACCGTTGGGTGTAATAATATTGTACAATTCCAACTGGCAGTTTTGCGAGATAATATTGCGGCTAGCGGTAACGGTATTACAACCGGTAACGGCTACCTGAACATTGTATGTAACTCCAGGTGTCAGGCATCCAAATTCCACATCGCGGGCTGTCTGTCCGTTGAGATTCGATTCGGGAACCGTGGTCCACAAATAGGAATACTGATGTTGATCCAGCAGGTTGGCGGGGTCATTAACTTTCATTCGGAAATAGTTGAAGCTGCAAATTGTTGAATCCGGGCCGATAGTAGGTTCGGGTTCGGGGATGATGGTTACCACCCTGGAATCCGATGTTTCGCAGTTATACCCGAATTCTTCTGCCACGGTAACAGAATAAGTGCCGCTGTTACTAACATTGATAGTCTGGGATGTTGCACCTGTTGACCAGTTATATTGAAATACTCCACCGCCATTTTCAGCATCAAGGTCAAATGCCACGGTACTGCAAGTGTCGGGGCCAAGATCAACCACGGTTGGCTGGGCCAGCACTTTAACAAAAATCGTATCATTGTCCAGACAAGTAATTGTATTCGCAATATTATGATTTTCAACTGTAACAACATAATATCCGGTTGATGAAACAGGTTGTGTCTGGGAGTTACCTCCTGTTGACCATGTAAATTCATCGCCGGGACCTGCATCAAGAATGAAGTTCAGGTTATTACCGCATAAAATGGTGTCGGAACCAAGATCCACGTCTGGGGTCTGAACCACCTGAAGTTGCAAGGTAGTATCGTATGAACATCCAAAAATATCTGTAACGGTAACAGTATAATTATAAACACCTCCCGAATCAGGAACAACCCTGATGGTGGTATCGTTGATCACATCGAAAAATGAGCCTTGCCACTCAACAGTATCTATAGGCACCTGATAGCCCCATCCTGTTGGCAACAGGGAAGGATCCAGGTTCAGTTCCCACCAGAATATGTAACCATTGTCGATACCAAAGTCATCACAAATTTCAATATTCCAGGTACCGTTGAGCGGGCAACCAATGAGTCCGGCCAGGGAGCTGTTTGGTGTGATATAATTTGTATGGTTGATGGTATTGGTAGAATCAATAGGGCTAACGCCGCCGGAAGAAAGCTGGTCGAGGGTGCCGTGCTGCGGATAAACCTGCGACCAGCAATAGGTCCAGCCAGAGCCATAAGGGTTGTTAGTGGGATCGCACCCGTTGTCGTAGGTGCCATGGCTGGAACCGCCATAAGGTGCTCCCATATAAGCGCCGCCCGAGTGCGTATTGGGGTCGAGCTGTACCGATTGACCGTTAGGACAGATGATTCGAAAACCCAGGTCGCCGGTATAGGAATGTTCCATATTGACACAAATGGATAAAACATCGTTGGCACTGGTAATGGTAGCTCCGGGAATAAAAGCCATAAAAGTTACAAAGGTGTTATAGCACTGCGTAGGGCAGGCGGGGCCATCGGGAATAAACAGGGTGCTATCAAATTTTTCGCTCGCAGATTGTACTGAGGTGATTGGCTGCACTACCACCACCGATCCGGCATTATAGCCGAGGGTGACATAGGTAGTATCCGAGCTGGAGCATAAGCCTGCCAAAGGATGTATTTCGGCAAAGGGGCTTTGAGACACACGTACTCTTCCTCCGAGGTAGTTTGAATTGACACAACCCCGGGCGTCAACGATGGTAAGTCCAATATCATAACCTCTCACCATGGTATAGGTATGGTTAACAATTTGTCCGATAGCGGTGTCTCCGTCGCCAAAATCCCAATAATAGTGGCAGTTGAGGCTGTCCTGCGTATAAAGAGTCGGGCTTTCGGGAAATGCTGCGCTGCCTCCCCTGGCGGCAAAGGTAATGGGATCGCCGATGCAGATATCAATATAATTGCTATCATTGGGATGAGGTACCGTTAAAGTTGGGTGGAAAAGAGCATTGATTTGCTGACAAGCCTGTGTACATACAAACGCAGCATACCATCCGCTGTTGTTTATGCTGCCGTTGGATTTAAAACGGAAGGTCATATCTCCGTTTGAATTAATAGTTGCCTGTACAAAAGCCGGCGGCATATTGTTATTATTGTATTTTCCCAACACCGGAGCGGCCGTGGTAGAACCGTCATAAACTATCAGGGTATCGCCTGGTTCCACATCAAATGAAATAAAACTCATTCTGATATGGGTGTTGGTCGCATTATTTGTATGGAAGGTCATGGTAAAATTTTCATTTGCACCATAAGAACCACCACTACCGCCCGAATCATAAAAATACTCACCACAGGAGGTTACAGTGCCGCCTGAACTGATTAGATAAGATTGTGAACGGACCGTGCTAAAAACAAATAACAGGGCAAAAAGAAATAATAATTTTTTCATGAGTCAAATATTTTCTGTTGACAGTTCTATTTATTAAGGTTTTTTAAATATTCTTTAAAATTCGCCGAAATGTGGGTAAGCGGATAAAAAACAATGGCAACACCCTCATTTTCCCACAGATACGTTGTAAAACTGTTGGCCGAAAGATTAAAGTGATATTTCAACGGATTGAATTTTTCTTTCACAAAAGATGATTCTTTAAAATATTCTTTTACCTGTGGATTGTTGTTTTGCAGCATTACCGTGTGAATATCCTGTGCAGATATTTTTTTATCCAGGGTGTTCAGGTCCACTTTATAGTACGAATTGTCTAAATAATAATTATAGTACAGTAGAAGTTCTGACCGTGAGTTTTCCAATTCGCCAAGATATGCCTGATCAAAGCATTCCGTAAGCCGGGGGTCGGCCTTATACACCTGTTGTGCATGGAGGGTTCCAATAAGAAAAACGGCAAAAATTAACCCTGATAACTTTTTTATCATATTAAATCTGATTTAATGTTTGTTTTATTTTATTGCTTTATAGACAACAACAATTTAAAAATGGTTGCCTGTAGTTTATTTTTACAAAAATATCAATAAAAAAAGATTGTTCAGGCCTTATTTGAAAAAAACGCCATCAAGTGATATAATTTGGAATTATTCTAAATTATTTTTATCTTTGTTGAAAATTTAGTATCAATAAAAAATGTGGGATATAAAAGAAAAAACCTGCCTTATAACCGGAGCCACCTCGGGTATAGGACGTGCAACGGCCCTGGCTCTGGTACAAATGAAAGCCCGCGTAATAATCACATATCGGGACAAAGCTAAAGCCGAAAAAACCAGAGACTTAATCCTGCAAAAAACAGGGCAGGAAATTGAGTTTTTTTATTGTGATTTCTCTTCGTTAGCATCTATCAGAAGTTTTGTTGATGTTTTTAAACAAAAACACGACAAACTTCATGTGCTTATTAACAATATGGGCATTTATGAAATTGAGAATCTGAAAAGTAAAGACGGCTACGAAATGAACTGGGCAGTGAATCACCTGGCTCCGTTTTTGTTGACCAACCAACTGCTGAAAACAATAAAAAACAGTGCACCAGCCCGGATTATCAATGTATCTTCTGATTCTCACAGGGGGGCAAGTATTAATTTTGACGATATTTCTTTCAGCAAAGATTTCAGCGGCAAAAAAGCTTACGAACAGTCGAAACTTGCCACAATTTTATTTACCAAGCAACTGGCTAAAGAATTGAAAGACACCAGTGTTACCGCCAACTGCCTGCACCCGGGCATTGTAAGAACCAACATCTTTAAAAAGATGAATCCTTTGGCTATTTTTCTTTTTAAATTAATAATGGTCAATCCTGAAAAAGGTGCCGAAACCTCTGTTTTTCTGGCAAGTTCTCCTGACCTTGACGGCATAAGCGGCCAGTATTTTAAAAAGAAAAGGCCTGCCGAGCCGTCGGCAAATGCCAGAAATATGGATACTGCCCTGAAATTATGGCAGCTCAGCAACGATTACGTGGAATTTACCAAGGCCGTAGAAGAAGAAGAAGAAGAAGAAGACACCACAGTAATCAGAAAATACACCAACGGGGAAATCACCATCGTGTGGCAGCCGCATCTTTGCACACATGTTGCTTACTGTTTCAGCGAATTGCCCGATGTCTTCAACCCAGTGGAAAGGCCCTGGATAAACCCTTTTGGGGCTTCAACAAAAAAAATCATTGCACAGGTAACGCGCTGTCCTACCGAGGCGCTAACCTATTATTATAACAACAAGCAGGACGAAACCGGCAAACAGGAACACGCTACCAGCAGTACAATGCCCCGGATAGAAATACACAGGAACGGCCCGGCAATAGTTAAGGGAAAATGCCAGATGTCGGATGAAAACGGCCATCAATATGAGACAAATGATGTTTTTTCGCTTTGCCGCTGCGGCAAATCAAAAAAAACGCCGTATTGCGATGGTTCCCATGCGTTGTATCCATTTGAATAAAAATATTTCATGAATTTTGCACAATTAAACAGACAGATACTCCTCATAATTAGCGTGTTGGCCATGCTAACCATAATTAGTTCGTGCAATATGGCTACACATAAAAAAAGCAACCCCATGGATACCGACAAAAAAATATCGCTAAGCGAAACCGAATGGAAAAATAGGCTTACCGAAGAACAATACAATGTTTTAAGGCTAAAGGCAACCGAAAAACCCTTTACCGGTATGTATTATAAACCGAATGACCATGGTATATACTGCTGTGCCGGATGCGGCATCGAGTTGTTCTCGTCGGACACAAAATTTGATGCTGGCTGCGGATGGCCAAGTTTTTACGAGGCCATCGCCGATAAAAAAATTGAAACACGAACCGACACCAGTCTCCAAATGGTACGTAACGAAATACTATGCGCCGCATGCGGCGGGCATCTGGGAAATTTGTTCGACGATGGCCCCGAACCCACAGGGAAAAGATACTGTGTAAACTCGGCGGCATTGAATTTTAAAAAATTATAAGCCAGTAGAAAAAGAGGGCTCCACTACTCTTTATCTTAAAAATTTTAAAATTGAAAAAATATTTTTTTATTTTTTTGTAACTTTTTTTGTTCTGGCGACATCAAACAGGCAAACAACATTAATTAAAAACAATTAAAAAACCTGCGCCATGAAAACAAAAATTTTAAAGAGATCATTTTCACTGCTTGTGATGCTGATTTTTGTAATATCAGTAAGTTTTGCCTCTGCTGCTCCACGCAAATCAGCCACCGATTTAAAAACCGTCATTTCTTCGTCGGTAACCTACCCGGAATACGCTAAAGAACAACAAATTAGCGGCTTCGTTGTGGTTGCTTTCGTTGTGGATGAAAAGGGCAATATCAACATCACTGAAATGAACGCCAGTTCACTTGACTTTCAGCTTTATGTTGAAAAAAGCCTGAAAGAAATCAACATTGAAAACCCGCAAAACCACAAAGGAAAAACCTATTATTACCGCTTTGACTTTGAGATTATCTAATAAACATATATGTCAAACTGTTTGTTTTAGGTTAACTGTTTGACCCTTTTAGAACCCGCGTATAGCGGGTTTTATTTTTTATGCCATGTAACAATCAATATTTATACTTTTGTCGGGAAGAAATAATACCCATGAAAAAAAACCTTCTGTTCCTGATTCTTACGTTGTTTCTCAGCTCCTGCATTGAAATTAAGGAAGTCCTCAAAGTCAATAACGACGGGTCGGGAAGCCTTACCATGACGGTGGACATGTCGAAAGTGGGCAGCTCTTTTGGCCAGGCTAACCAGCAGGCAGATATGGCTTTTGTGAAGGAAATTCAGGACGCCCCCGGCAGAGCCGACTCCGTGTTGAAAAATTGCCCCGGCATCAGTAACCTGAAAACAAGCAGCGAAAAAGGCCTCTATGTTGTGGGGTTTAATTTTAAAAACTCCAAAGCGCTGAACACAGCACTGTACAAGTTGTTCAAACAAAAAAAATCGTTATTCAAACCCACCTTTATCAAAGTTACAAAGCACAAAACCAAGCAAATGAATTTTGCGCCTTTAATAAAAAAATATCTACTGAAATCTTCTTCATCAATGTTTAGCGATATGCTGTTTCAACTTATCAGGATAGAATCTTCTTTTGAACTTCCCGCGAAGGCCAAAAAAATCAGTAACATTAAGGCATTTCAGGAAAATGACGGTCTGACAATAAAAATGAAATATACCCTCTACGAATTGATGAACAACGATTTTGATTATGGTATCAGTATGAACTATTAGGTTACCAGCTATCGTTGTAATGAATTTTTTCTTTGGAATATCTTTCGGGGTGGGAAATTTTTTCGTCAGGCCAGCCAATGGCAATCAAGGACACAGGCATATTTTCGGCAGGCAGTTTTAACAAATCACGAATTGGCTCCATACGCTCCAGGCGCGGGTAAACTCCGAGCCATACACTGCCCAACCCCAGGGCATGCGCGGCGAGCAAAATATTTTGCGTAGCTGCCGAACAATTAATACAGAGGTATGCCTCGCTGGGCTCGAGTTTTTTGTCGCCGCAAACCAAAATTGCCAGCGGTGCCATTTTCAGCATGCGGGCATGTGGATGGATAACTGATAATTTGTCCAGTAACTCGCGCTTATTGATAACCAAAAAATTCCAAGCCATTGTATTCCGGGCAGAAGGGGCATACATGGCCGCCTGCAACATTTTGTCAACCAGATCATTATCAACTGGCGAATCCGCAAATTTCCGGATACTGCGGCGGGTTAGAAGATTTTCGATAGCATCCATAATTTTTCGGGTTATATTTTCAAAGATGTTTCCAATTAACAAGAAAACATCCAGCTACTTCGTTTTTAAGTTTTTTTTGTGCTTGCAGCGCTTGTTCTTTATTTGGAAAATCGCCCATGATTAATCTGTAAAAAACCCCATTCTTTTTTGTTTCCTTGTATACATATCCCTTGACGCCATATTTTGCCTGTATTTTCAGCAAAAAGTTTTTACAGTTTTTCAATACACCGAAGTACCCCATCTGAATGCCGTATCCATCAGGAAAATCTTTGGTCCGGGCGGCATCCAATACGGGTATATCATCTTTTTTATCCGGGGCTGCATTTTTTTCATTAACGCTTGCCACAGGGATGGGCTTCGTGCTTTGTTTTACGGCAACAGGTTTCGCAGCCTTTATCAACGAGTCGAGGTTAACGGTGGTGTCCTGTTTGAGGTAACAGGGCGGTACATCCACCACTTCAAGCTTTATCTTGTCGGAACCATAATGAATAATATCCAGTTCGATGGCGGCTGCTTTGGAAACATCCAGAATCCGCCCTTTGGTATGAGGGCCTCTGTCGTTGATTTTTACCAGTACTTTTTTTTGGTTTCGCAGATTGGTGACCAGCACCACTGTGTTAAATGGCAGGGTACGATGTGCTGCTGTAAATAATTTACTATTATATGGTTCACCGCTGGAAGTTTTCCGCCCAATTAATTTATCAGCATAATAAGTGCAGTAACCGGTTTGTTCAAACGATTGCCCGAAACATATAAAATTGAGGAGAAAAAAAAGAACCGGAAAGAATTTTTTTATCAATATTAATAGGTTTTTGTCATATCATCCGGGACACAAATAATATAATCTGCAACCATAATGTATTCAGGAGAAAGTTTACTGATGTCGCTTTGTTCCACGGTAGCAATGGTAAGAATTTTCAGATCGGCATTTTTACGTTTCAGGTACCACATTATTCCTTCGAAATAATCGGAGTGATAGGTTCCGTTATAATGGAGGAATAAATTACCTTCTTTTGAGTTGTTGAAAATAAAGTGCGCCATGGTTGCATCTTTCAGCGCTTGAGCCTTTGGCAGGTTGGGAGATGAGAGTCCTGCCATATCCATTTCGATCATTTTTTTGTATTGTTCAAGCTCAGGGTCGTATTCAACAGGTAAAGGTGCCAGTAATTTTTTTTCTTCATCAGTGAGGGTGTTCAATTTTTCGAAGCCATGGTGCATCACCAAGGAGGCATATTTGCGTGGAGCATTAGTAGCAATCATTTTCAGATTAGTATTTCGGGCAAATTCCACCAGGGGACGGTAGTCGGTTTCATAGTTGGGCCATAGTTTTATCTTTGCTTTCAGGTCTTCTTCTGTCATTTGTCCTTTCAGATACATATCGAGGGCTTCCTGCATATCGGTTTCAAACATTTCGGCACCCAGGATGAGGTTTTGTTTTTTTTCTTTAAAAAGGTCTTTGGTAATCTGCAATTCCATCCAATGGGATATGGGGTTGTTATGCATTTCACCAAAAAGCACTACCTCGCAGCTCAAAATATCTTTGATCATTTTTTGGTAGGTGGTTTTTTTCCCTGTTACATTATAAATCTGATAAGCAGGTTTGTCCACCGTCATCGAGAGCAGAAAAAAACTAATAAGAACAATAAGAATACGGGTTTTTGTCATAACAAATTACTATTTGAGAAAACAAATATATAAAATTTATAATAAAAAGCTAATAAACTATTTTTGACATGGGTCCAGGTCGGAAGCATCGAAGGCGAAGGGCAACAAGCCTGAAACATCGGAGATTACAATAATTTTACCTTTTTCTCCTTTGAGGATTACCCGCAATGGTTTATTTCCCTTTTTTTCATATTCGGCCATAACCTGACGACAGGCACCGCAGGGTGAAACGGGATAATTCACATCAAAGTTCTTTGATTTTGCCGTAATTGCGATAGCTTTAAAAGCCAGTCCAGGATATTGTGCCGAGGCAGCAAACATGGCCACCCGTTCTGCACATAACCCCGAAGGATAGGCGGCATTTTCCTGGTTGTTTCCGCACACTATCTCTCCATTTTCGAGCAGCAATGCGGCACCCACCTGAAACGATGAATACGGGGCATAGGCATTATTGCAGGCTTCAGCGGCACGGGCTAATAAATAGGCATCGGCAACGTCGAGTTCGTCAGATGAAGCTAACTCCTTGTAATTGATATTAATCGATAGCTCTTTCATGGTTAGTTCCTGAAAATTTATTCCAAAATTAATGTTTTATTTTCAGACACGGCATTTTTCTGCACAAAAAGGAACAAGCAACTGAAAAAGGCAAAATAAGTTACGCCGGCCTGTGTCTCAAAAGTATCTTCCGTGAACATTGATAATACAACGATAATAAAAAATGTCAGGTACAGGAAATCCCGCATTTTTTTTTGCCTGAGCGGTGGATAAAACAAGCAAAAAGCAAAAAACAAAAATCCGAAAATTCCGAACTCCAGCAATAGGGTAAGGTACTGATTGTGCGGACGAAGTTTTGAGTTTTTCAGCAAGGAATCGTCAATTTCAAGTTTTGCGGCGACCACATTTTTAACATCGCCAGTACCAAGGCCCAGCCAGAAATGATCTTTGATAAGGCGCACCGAAGTCTTCCACAATTCCACGCGCTGCATAAATGTTTGTCCCCGCGGATCGCCGGTAAACTTATAAATCTCGTATTCCCACAATACATTTTTCAGGCGGTTCCTAAAACTACCTTTCTTCACGTAATCAATGTTGGCTACCCCCTTTTCGATAAGAGCAATTTCTTCGTCGGAAAGACTGTTTACGGCATCCATATCTTTTTTCAGCCCTTTCGAGGTCAGGTAGCGTATCATGGTATATTTTACCGGCGAATCAGCGGCATCTTTTTCGCCATATTTAATTTTACTTCGCTTATCCCAGGCCTCTTTCAGTTCGGGTTCGCACACATAAATCCAGGTATAATGACCGTTATCTGTCATTGGATTTTTCAGATCGTGGACGTAAGGGTTTCCATGCCGGGTAAATTTTTCAAGTTTTTGTGGGTTTACGGGGTCAATGTTTATATACTTTTCGTAAATACTGTGAACATATAAAACACTGCCGGACACCAGCGCCAGTGAAAATATCAGCAGAGATATTTTGTAAACCGGCTTTGAATGTTTAAAAACAAAGATTATCAATACCGCAACCAGTGTGATTATCAGCAGTATGATTCCTGTAAACGACTCCATGAAGAAAAGAAAATAGATGAACCACGCTGTCAATAATGAAAAAAGGATTTTTATCCCAGGGTTAAATTTGTTTTTCGTAAAAATAAAGTACAGCAGGATAAAGATATCGGTACAGATATTGAGCGCATAGCGGATGTGCGAAATAATAAAAATATCGCGGATATCCTGCACGGGGCTTGTTTGAAACAAATAGAAACTGTACAATCCAGAAACCAATGTTCCGGCAATATGAAAAAGCAAAATAGTATTTATTGTTTTTCCTGATATAAGAGGACTGGTAGATAAAATAACCGGCAGCGCCAGTAGTGGCAGTTTGATGCGCAGTTCCACGAGGGCGGTTTCAAAATCATAAGTACAAAACAATCCGGCTAAGTGCAGCAAATATATCGATGTGAACACCAGGGCGGCTTTATGGCGAAAAAAAGTCTTGAATTTTTCGACAAGACGGCCTTCGGCCAGCCAGTTGGCCAATAGCACAAACTGAGCAACGCTCATGACATAAAGCGATAAGGTCAGCGACACTGCCATGGCGGTAAGCCCCAGGATGTATATATACCGATGGATGTCTGTTCTCAGGATGCGCATAGCTTACAAAAGAAAAATAACTTTGTCTGCAATGACGGTCTTTCTATTTTTTGCTTTTTTTCTCCGTTTCGCTATGAGTGCCATTCAGGATGGATTTATAGGTGCGAGAATTTTTCAGTATTTCGATAGATTTTTTCACATCCGGATCGTCTTTCAAAGAGGATTCGATACGTCCTTTCTGATAATAATACAACGGGACGATATACATTTTCAACATTTGTTTTATCTGTTCCTTATTTGCAATCAGGTCGTTACTTTTTTCTTTAGCAATTTTTCCTTTCAGTAAGTCAAAATCACTTTTTATGGCATCATAATATTTTTCAGTTTCTGCTGCTTTTTTCAAATCTGCCAACACCAGTTCGCTTTCTGTTGCATAGGAGTAATCTTTGTTTTTCAGGTAGCTGATAAAATCATTATATATCTCGTCCGTAACTACAAATTCGGCTGCCGGGGTTATCGTGGGTGTTTTTCGGTAAAAATCCACAGCGAAATCGAAAAAGTGATTTTTTTCTATCAGAGCCAGTGCTATATTACTTATTTCGGGGATTTCCTCAATAACATCCGGTTCTATTCCGCTGCCTTCATACACTACCCTTCCGTTTTTTGTGGTGAAGGCTTTTCGCAGCGAATCGGGCAATACAGGAGCGTTCCCGTCTTCGTCTTTATTAAAATAGTCCATCGCCTGCACACAGCGGCCGCTGGGAATATAATATTTGGCAATGGTGATTTTCATCTCCGAATTGTACGACAGGGGAACAATATTCTGTACCAGCCCTTTTCCGAAAGTCCGTTGGCCGATAATAACGCCGCGGTCCAGATCCTGTATGGCTCCTGCGAGTATTTCAGAGGCAGAGGCCGAGCCGCCATCCACCAGGACAACCAGCGGAATTTCGGTGTCAACTGGCGTTCCCTGGGTTTTGTGGATGTGGTTCTGGTCTTTTATTCTTCCCTTGGTACTAACAACAAACTGTCCTTTATCCATAAAAATATTGACAATGTTCACCGCTTCGTTGAGCAGTCCGCCGCCATTGCCCCTCAGATCGATGATAACGCCTTTGAGTATTTTATTTTCATTAAGTTTTAGAAAAGCATTTTTCACATCATTACCGGCATTTTGTTTAAACTCGCTCAGGTTTATATAGCCGATACTGTCGTCCACCATGCCGTAATAAGGGACGTTGTCAATTTTTATTTCCTGTCTTGTAATTTCTTTGGTAAAGGCTGCCTGGGCAGAATCGCGCTCCAACAATATCGTAACACTGGTTCCCGGCTGGCCTTTCAGCACGGTGCTTACTTCGTCCACAGTTTTTCCCCGTGCGGTTTTTCCGTTGATTTCCAGTATTTTATCTCCGGCTTTCAGCCCGGCTTTGTCGGCGGGAGAATTTTCATAAGGCTCCGAGATATAAACATAATTGCCTCGTTTGTGTATCAGCGCACCAATGCCGCCATACTGTCCGGTGGTCATAAACTTATAATCTTCGATATCCGATTCGGGGATATACACCGTATAAGGATCAAGAGATTTCAGCATGGCGTCCATGGCCGTTTTCATTAACTGTCCCGGATTCAGATCATCCACATAATACGTGTTGAGTTGCTTATAAAGAGAGACAAATATGTCGATATTTTTGGAAATTTCAAAATCGTTCTGAACCTGATCCTGTGCCCGGCCCACCATTGCCGACACAACAAGAAGTGTCAGCGTTAAAAACAGCATTTTTATTTTCTTCATTTTATGTTAATCAATTAAGGGACCGGGTCATAGCCGCTGCCGCCCCAGGGGTTACACGAAAGGATTCTTTTTAAGGTGAGCCATCCGCCTTTGAAAGGCCCGTACTTTTGTATGGCTTCCACTCCATAGGCAGAGCAGGAAGGGGTGTACCTGCACGAAGGCATCAGGTAGGGAGATATGCCGAACTGATAAACTTTTATGAGCAGTATAAAAAATTTTCCGACAATCTTTTTCATAGGTTTTGAGCCAGATACTGTAAAATTAATTGAATTTTTGGTTCTATTTCCCGATAGCCCTGAGTTTTTTCAGCACTGTATGAAAGCATCAGCGCGATATGTTTATTTTTTTCATTCAAAGGAACGGACAATAACTCTTTATTATTGCGATAAGCTTCTCTGATATACCGTTTTATTTTGTTGCGATCAACGGCTTTTTTAAAATGTCTTTTGGCAACCACCACCAGCAACTGCACCCGGGGCTTCTGAGCATCAGGCAATTCAATCCATTTAACGGCAAATGGATACGAAAAATATTTTTTTCCTTCTGCCATCAAAAGGCCTATGCTTTTTTTGCCGCACAAGCGTTCGTCTTTGCAAAAAGAAGGCATTGATGCTGTGTTTCTGATTATTTTTTCATCTTTTCGAGAAAGGCGTCAATAGCCATCGGCATGGAGGTGAAAGATTGTGAAGGCCCGAAAATATTTATGTTCAGGCCTGCTTCGATAGCTGCCGTAAAGGTAGTATTGCCCCATGTGGCAATTACCATTTTGTTTTGTTTAAAATCGGGGAAGTTTTCGAAGAGCGCTTTTATTCCAAACGGGCTGAAAAACACCAGCATATCTGTCTTGGAAATATCAACATCCTGCTTGACCTCCATATTGGGGATGGTGCGGTAAATCATGGCCTTGCGAACAGGTATCTTGTTGGCCTGAAGCAGGTTGACGATTTCCTGTTTGTGGCCTTCTGTGCAGGGCAGAAGAAATTTTTCCTGTAAATGTTTTTTTATGATGGTGATGAGTTCTTCCGGTTTTTCTTTTCCGTTGAAAATTTTTCTCTTGCGAAACTGAACATATTTTTGGAGGTAAAAAGCAGTCTTTTCGGAAACGCAAAAATACTTGGTGGTATCAGGAATAGTCAAACGCATTTCTTTGGCCAGCCTGAAGAAATGATCCACGGCATTATTGCAGGTAAATATTATTGCCGTATGGTCCAAAATATTAATTCTTTCCCTTCTGAATTCCAGAGCTGAAACCGGTTCAATACAAATAAACTTCTTAAATATGATATTCAGATTATACTTTTTCGACAATTCGTAATAGGGAGATTTTTCGTAATTGGGAGGTTGCGGTTGCGAAATTATTACGTTTTTAACTTTCAAGACGGTATTTTTTAAGTTAATAAATAATCTTCTCAGACAATCAAAACCCCTTTAAAATAAAGGTTACTCAACAATTTAACGCAAATAACCAGGGGTAAAATTTCAATGGTGCAAAGATACAAAATAAAATAATACAATCGCTGTCCTTCATTCGATAATCCTATTAAAAAACTTCGCACCAGCCGGTAAAAAAACAACAGGGCGGTGAGCAAGAGAACCGTAAAAAAAAGAATTTTAGCTTCCGGGGCATTCATATAATTTATCATAAACACCATCGGAGTTAAAAAAATGCCGGTAACAATTGAAAAAATAAAATTATTGGTATTGTATTCTGATGTTTCTTTATATGTCTTAAAGGCCACTTTCATCAGCGTGATAACAATACTTCTTAAAACAGATAATGCGACGGCAGCGCCCAAAATTTCCATAACAAAATAAAAATCCGGTTGCAGTTGATATAAGAAATGTAAACCTTGCGCTATAAACATGGACAGGGAAATGTAATAGATCAGCAGCAGGGGAAAAGAATAGAACTCCCGTTGTATCAACCCTTCCCGTATAAGCTGATTGGTGAAGTACGGCAGGTAGAAAGCCTTAAATATCTGAGATATCCGCTTGTGTTTCACAAAAAGAATTATTGTCCCTAAAACAAGGCAAAACAACATCAGATAAAAAAACGAATCGCTGTTCCTGACAGGAATTTCCTTAGGTGCAAGGTTTGTTACCGGGTTCTGTCCGGTATAAAAAACAGAGGTGCAATACGTCGAATCGAATTTTCCATGGACTTGTTTTACATGCATTTCGGGCAGATTGTCGTTCGAATTGCCTACAAAACAGGTTTTACCGAAAGGGGCAACAACCCCATCCTGAGAACGGATAAAAGTTTTAAAAAACGAGGCGTTTTCCTGCGGCAGCGTATTGATATTATATGTAAGACTATCTCCAGGCATACAGTGTGCAAAATTAGCAAATTATGACAAATAGAGCCTTGCAGATTTTTGTCATAATTCTCAAAATAAATTGGTTCGGTGTCAATAATTTTTTTTCTTTTGTCAAATTTTTTTCTTTTTATATATTTACACAACAATCCGCCAGACTTATGAATTTACTTGAAAGCATCAACACAAAAGCAAAACAACTTAACAAACGCATCGTGCTGCCCGAAGGCACCTCAGAACGCACACTGAAAGCAGCCGACATTATTTTAAAAGAAGGATATGCACAACTCATCCTTCTGGGGAATATCGATGAAATAAACTCGCTTGAACAAAAATTCAATCTTGACCTTTCCAAAGCAAGCAAAATTGACCCGAAGACTTCTCCTGAAAAGGAACGTTACGTGCAAAAACTGATGGAATTGCGCAAAAGCAAGGGTCTCACATACGAAGAAGCCGTAAAACTTGTTGAACAGGATATTTATTACGGCCCGATGATGATATATATGGGCGATGCCGACGGCGAGGTGAGCGGAGCCGAGCATACCA
>Ga0116186_1001572_pt1 | contig 22188 bp, 7 predicted proteins | sample AD_JPNNA4_MetaG_FD_89806 | JGI IMG/M metagenome (GOLD analysis project Ga0116186, IMG submission 89806) | Active sludge microbial communities of municipal wastewater-treating anaerobic digesters from Japan - AD_JPNNA4_MetaG | ecosystem: Engineered > Bioreactor > Anaerobic > Digestate | place...
CTAATTACCTTGGCGTTATGTTTTTCAATAACCGTACAAGGTATCACAACTGACAGCTCCGATAAGAGCCTTAATTATACGGAAGCTGTCATTGAGACATCAGCTCCGAATGATTCCGGTGCAGGTAATATGCTGGAGATCACAATTACTGAGCCGGATGCCAATAATCCTGAAAAAATAGATACAATTACTGCAAAAGCCGGTTCCGGCAGCAGCGAAAAAGATCTGACGATATACCTGAAGGAAACCGGTAAAAATACCGGAATATTCAAGTATACCTTATATTTTTCAAGTAAAAAAACCAATAAGCAGCTGCTTACTATGTCGGAGCAGGATAAAGTCAATATTAAGTATGTTGATAAAACAGTCCCTCAGGGCGGTGTAAAGGATATAGTCAAGACCATAAGCTGGGAATACCAGAGTACTGTATTAACACTGGACAAGGAAGCTTACACCGGTTATAACGATACGGCTGAAATATTGCTGCTAAACATGGAGCTGAACCGCAACAGTGAAAAAGTTGAATATGTTGATGTAAGAGTTTCGACCAATCATTCAAAAGGATTTATACTGGAATTGAAAGAGACCAAATCCAACTCCGGGGTATTCAAAGGAACAGTTAATTTTGGCAAGCCCTCAAAGAAAAGTAAAAATATAGCCAAAGTGTCAGGCAATGATTCCATAACTGTTTCATTTAAGAACAGCAGGGATAAGTCTGATACGGCTGAATGCTACGCTGCCTGGTCACCGCAGGATGGGCAGATAACCCTGGACAGGGAAGAATACAGCGGAATAGCTTCTCCCGTTGAGATCACCCTGACTGACTGGGACATAGCAGAGGATACTTCCCGGAAAGAAAAGGCCAAGGTTATTGCAAGGCTTCAGGGATCTGCAAAAAGTGTACCCGTCATTCTTAATGAGACAAGCAGAAACTCAGGTATATTTACCGGAACAATATATATAAATGGAGACGACAGTAAACAAACCTCGATAAACCTCAAACCAAAAGATATACTGGAAGTTGTCTATACCGACAGGGATACAACAACCGGTGCGGAAGCACAAAGAATAGCATCCGCTGTTTGGACGGGAGTCTCAAAAGCTGAGTTAACTTTGGATAAGACATCATATAATGGCTACGGCTCGGTTATGACAATCAGCGTAAAGGATCCCGATTATAATAAGCGTAAAACCCTTCAGGAAAAGGTGAAAGTGCTTGTGAAAACCTCAAAGGGCAATACAAATAAAACATATTACCTGGAGGAAACGGGTGTTGATACCGGGGTATTTACCGGGAGTCTGATGCTTTCGAAGGATGCTGCCGATATTGGCAGGATCCAGGTTGCGGATAGCGATGAGATCACGGTGTTGTTTATTGATAAAAATATTAGCGCAAAGGCTGGGTTCCTGAAATAGGTAAGGGGCTGCTCAGCAGCCCCTTACCTATTTACTTGTTTTTACTGTATTCCAGTGCCGCTTTTATAAATTCCCGGAAAAGGGGCTGGGGTCTCTGAGGCCTGGATTTGAATTCCGGATGGAACTGGCAGCCCAGGTACCAGGAGTGATCCTTAAGCTCCACTATTTCCACCAGTCTCTCGTCGGGTGAGAGTCCTGAAAGAAGCATTCCGTGGGCTGTCATTTTATCCCTGAAGTGATTGTTGAACTCGTATCTGTGCCTGTGCCTTTCAAATACCAGATCCTCTCCGTATGCTTCAAAGGCCTTTGTGCCCTCTGCAACCTTGCAGGGATACAGGCCAAGCCGCATCGTGCCGCCCTTTTCATCTATACCCTCCTGCTCAGGCATAAGGTGTATCACGCCATATGGTGTATTCTCATCCAGCTCCGTGCTGTTAGCGGCTTCGAGGCCTACTACATTTCTGGCGTATTCTATGACCGCCACCTGCATTCCAAGACATATCCCGAAGTATGGTATCTTGTTCTCCCTGGCATACCGGGCAACGAGTATCTTGCCTTCTATACCCCTGTTTCCGAAGCCTCCCGGCACCAGTATCCCGTCGACTCCATCCAGGTATTCCTTTACATTGGATTCCAGAATATCCCCGGAATGCACCCATTTGATTTCTATCTCCGAATCATTGGCTATACCTGCATGCCTCAGGGCTTCCGCCACCGACATGTATGCATCGTGAGGCTCCACATATTTTCCCACCAGCGCAATTGTAACCTTATTTTTAAGGCTTTTTATCTTATTTACCATCTCGATCCATTCCGATAATTCCGCTTCACCGCACTTTAAGGCCAGCTTCTTTATTACAAGGGAATCCAGGCCTTCATTATGAAGCAGCAGCGGCACCTCATAGAGGTTTTCCGCATCCAGGTTCTGCACTACCGAGTCTCCGTCCACATTGCAGAAAAGCCCTATTTTGTCTTTCATCTCCCTGGATATGGGCTTTTCAGTCCTGCATACTATGATGTCCGGCTGGATACCTATGCTGCGCAGCTCCTTTACGCTGTGCTGCGTGGGCTTGGTCTTGAGCTCTCCGGCTTTTGAAAGGTACGGTATAAGCGTAACATGTATGAACAGTACATTTTCTTTGTCCACTTCATATCTTATCTGCCTTATTGCTTCCAGAAAAGGCAGGCTCTCAATATCCCCGACGGTGCCGCCTATTTCGGTTATTACCACGTCGGGGTTTGATTCGTCAGCTACCCTGTATATTCTTGATTTGATCTCGTTTGTTATATGGGGTATTACCTGAACGGTGCCTCCAAGGTAGTCGCCTTTTCTTTCCTTGCTTATTACCGACCAGTATATCTTTCCTGTGGTTACGTTGCTGTTCTTTGTGAGGTTGGTATCGGTAAACCTCTCATAGTGCCCAAGGTCCAGGTCTGTTTCTGCTCCGTCATCCGTTACGAATACTTCTCCGTGCTGATATGGGGACATTGTTCCCGGATCAACGTTCAGATATGGATCCATCTTCTGCAGGCTTACTTTTAATCCGCGGCTTTTAAGAAGCCTTCCCAGTGATGCTGCAGTTATGCCCTTCCCCAGGGATGAGACAACTCCGCCGGTTATGAATATGTATTTGGTAGTATGCATGTTAGACCCTCCCTTTCCTTAGTATTCCAAATTTTTTAATAACTTATTTATTATATAAAAACCAAACAAAAACTACAAGAAGGTTAATGAATCTTAACCTTCTTGTTTTAAAACTACTGTATCATTTTTTTTATTTCTTCCATTGCCCGTTCCATCTGCAGGTCAGCTTGAGTTTGTTTTTGCGCCAATTTTTCCTCAAGGGTTTTGATGTCGTCGGCATCTATGGAAGCGTCCTGACTAAGGTTATTATCCCTTTGAAAGTTCAATACGGCCGTTCTTGTCATTGCGCCGAATATCCCGTCCAGCTTCTTTATATCGTAGCCCAAGGCATTTAACCTTTGCTGGACTCCCAGCACATCAAGGCCTACATGCCCGCTCCTTATGCTTCTGTTTCCCTCCAACTTTGCAAATCCGGCCGTATCAACAGAATCATACCGTTTTACCTCGATATCGGGAGTTATTCCTATACCGTCAAGGGAGAAATTGCTCGGAGTCAGGTAGTTTGCTATGGTAATCTTCACTCCTCCCCCTCCAGAGATCCTCATCAAATTCTGAACCGTTCCTTTGCCGTATGTCTTTTCTCCTACTATTATGCCGGTATTGCTGTCTTTTATTGCACCGGCCATTATTTCGGAGGCTGACGCGCTTCCTTTGTCTGTCAGCACTACTATCCTGAAGGGTGCTGCATCCAGATCGGACATGTATGTTTCCACAATTTCGCCCTTGATCTGTATCTTGACAATGGGGCCTTCGGGTATAAGGAGCCTGCAGACATCTACCACTTCATCCAGCAACCCTCCGGGATTTCCCCTGAGGTCTATTATCACACCTTTTATCCCTTTTTCCTTAAATTCCTTTACAACCTTCTCCATGTTGCTGTGTGTCTTGCCTGAAAACTCGGTTATCCGTATGTAGCCTATGTTGTCTTCTTTTATTTCGTATTTTACGGGAGTTATTTCTATAACCTCCCTGATGAGTTCAAAATATATTATGTCCGGAGATCCTTCCCTTATTATTCCGATTTTGACCTTCGTGCCTGCTTTGCCCCTTATCAGCTTTGCTGCCTGATCTGTGTTGTATTCGGTGATATCTGTTCCGTCAACTTCCACGATTTTGTCTCCCGTCCTGATTCCTGCCTTGAATGCAGGCGTCCCCTCTATCGGAGCCACTACTGTCACCCTGTCGTCCCTTCTCTCAATCTGTATGCCTATCCCTATTATTTCCCCCTCCAGGTCAACCATGAATTCTTTGTAATCTTCGGGTGAAAAATAGGTGCTGTGTGGGTCAAGGGTCTCAAACATGCCCTTGATGGCACCGTTTATGAGGTCCTCTTCTTCTACATCCTTGTAATATTCATCCTTGATGATGTCTATAATAGCTTCTATCTTTTTAACTGCTTCGGATTTCTTCCCATCGTCAGCCCCCGATGCTCTGATTGTGAAAGTGGTGTCTGCGGATACGGGTACACTAAGAATTATTAATGCTAATACAATTGCTAAAATTCTCTTTTTCATCATTAACCCTCTCTCTTTTTTATTCAGTGGTTTTCGGCGCTGCTTATCACCAGCCGTAGTCGATCATGTTCTCTCTGTATTCCTGCCGTATATCGTATTGGAGATATCTTATGAACCTGTTTATCATTGCGGCACATTCCGCTCTCGTGAGCATTTTGTCCGGTTCCGCTTCATTGTTCTCGTTGCCGGTGATTATCCCCATTTTGTGGGCTATGTTCATGGATTTTTTTGCCCAGGGCTGGATGCTTTCGTCATCTGCAAAGGGCGTGACCGTTCCGCTTACCGCCGGTGAATTATCCATGCCGATAGCCCTTACTATTATGGCTGCCGCCTGGGCTTTCGTCAGGTATTCATCGGGGCCGAACCTGTTCTTGCTTGAGCCTTCCATTATTCCCGAGGCGGCTGTCCGGCTGATATACTCATAATATGGATGGCTCTTGTTCACATCGGTATAATACTGTTCAAAGGAGCTGTATCTGGATTGCTTTGCCGGTGATCCTTTCATATCCGATACCTTAATCACAGCCTTGGCGAATTCCCCCCTGCTCATGAAGCTTAAAGGCCTGAAGTAATTAGCTCCCGCCAGGTCTATTATACCTAAGGAGGTTACCCTTTTGACAGCCTCCGCCGCCCAATAACTTGCGGATATATCGTTAATATTGTATGAAAACAGCCTTGTCTGAATGGGCAGTGTAACAAGCTTATAGCTGCCGTTGCCGTCTTTTGTACCTTTTATTGGGTTCCCGCCGCTGAATCTTGGCAGGGTATATCTGTAGGTTACTACATTTTCCTCCCCTTCCTTGAGAACGTATCCTCCCTCATAGCCTACCACCAAAGGCCCGCTGGCCACATATTGTATGTTTTTCATGGAAGAGTCGGACACAGCGTAATCCACCGTACCGAATGCTTCCTTGTATTCGGCGGCATTGACGCTGCTCTTGTACCTGTAGGTTATTGAATGCTTGATAACGGCTGTTTCCGTGGAGCTCCACCAGTTCTCGTATCCGAAGGAATGGCCTGTGATATCTATCTTTACTTGCCCTACTCCGTCATTTTTTGAGTAAACCTTGGTTCCTTGCCAGTCGGAGCCCAGATACCGTATTATGTCCCTTTCATCCGTGCTTCCCGAACGGGTAAAGAGATATTCGACAAGCTCATAGGTATCGCTTCCTATCTCAACTGTCTCCTCATACCTCGGATCTATGGAGGTACTGTAAAGTGTCTGGGAGCCTGAAGCATCGCTGCCGGTGGAATTCAGGAAAACCACCTCCCGCTCAAGTGTAGCAGCCTTGAGGGCATTGGAAAGATTGTACTCATAGGTGGTCTTCGCGCCGTTGCTGCTTTCTTTTATCACTACAGTGCCTTCCATCAGTATCGGCTCCCCGGACAGGAATATGGTCTCGGAGTATTTGTATTCATTCTTGTTGGGGGTTATGTCTCCGGTTATGCCCGGTTCGTAGCCCGGCGTTGCATAAACCGCAAAACACAATATATAAATTGTTATTAATATAAAGGTCAGTTTCTTCATAAAAACACATCCGTTCCCTATTCTACAATCATAAATATGGCGTAGTCGTCGTCGGACAGGACATAGACATAATCGTCGGGCTGCAGTTCATCAATTGTAATAACCTGTCCTTCTTTCAATATCACCATTTTTCTGGTTTCCAAAGGTACTTCCGCTTTTACAGCTACCCACTCCTGATATATTTCGCTGAAGTCTCTTGCATTCTTGAGAGTTACCTTGTTGTTCCCCAAATCTATCTCATTGATTTGCCCTGCTGTATATCTTTCCTTATAGACTATGTCAGGGTTAAAGCTGTTCTTGTCCTTTTTCATAAGGTAAGCAGCATGGGTGTTCCCTTCCCCGTCCGTCACGGCATACATAAGTATATGCTGATGGAACTTGGATTCGTTTCTGCGTCTTTCATAGTCATAATGATACTCGTCATCTTCATGAAAGTCCACATCTTTTCCTTTGGATTTTGGTTTGTAGTTAGGCCAGGTATATGTATAAGGCGCATACCTGCTTTCGGCAAACTTTTCCACCGAAATTGTGCCCTTTTCAACCACGTTATCATATATGAAGGTTTCGGAGCTTAAAAGGAAAGTAAGCTCTTCCGATTCCACCCATTCGTTGTTTTCCAGCCTGAAGGGGTTTTCTATCGTGTAGTAATCCTCTCCCATGTTATGCAGATAGCCTCTTGTTATGTTGTAGTTATTGAAGCCGTTGAAACTGTCAAGGCTTATAAGCGGCACACTTCCTACTCCAAGCACCGACCTGTTCTGTACCAGGAATGCCCTGGTGTAATCGCCGATATACATTGAATCCAGCAGTCTTCCGTCTCTTATTACTATGGAGCCGTCACTGAATTTCAGCAGCCTTCCGTCGGACAGGGTCAGCTGTTTGGTAGTCCATTTCACATCATAGATGTTTTTGTATAGGGTGCTTTCAGCCCCATCCTTCAATACTGCTTTTACCAGTTCTTCGCTTCCGTAATTCTTCTTTGACACTGCGTATATGGTCTTACCTATATAATCCCTCAGTCTGTCCGGGTTCAGTTTTGTATCCCCGTTATAGATTCCCGCTCCGTCGGACAGCCTGTATTTGATGTTCCCGTCCTTCTTTATCCAGTCATAATATCCGTAGGTATACACATTGGACAGCACTATTTCTCCGGTCTCCGGAATAACATCCTGTATGTCCCCCTTGTACACCTTTTCTATCTGCACTCCCAAACCCTGCACTTCCATACGGGTTATATGCCTGTCGCTGGCAGAGTTCACTTCTATCCTTACCCTGTCCCCCTGCCTAAGCACCGAGGCGCTTACATTCTGCTTGTCCTTAATAATCGGGGTGTTCCTGTCTATTGTATATAGCACGGGGGTCTGCGGATTATCATCGGTAAGCAGTGTGATTCCTTTATCAGATATATCCCTTACCTTAGCTGTCAGTACGATCTGCCTGTAGGGATCCTCTCCGATAGCATCGGTATATATCTTGACTTCATGGACCTTTCCATTGAAAATCCTTACCACCGCATCCTGGTCAAAGCCTATGGCATCTACTCCCCTAAGCTGCCCGTTTATATAAATTGCCGCATTGTCCGCCAAATCAAGGTAATCCATATTGTTGTATTCGTCCGCTACCTTAATTATGCTGCCCACCGGCGAAGTCTGGGCATATATTATCCTTACGGGGGTCTCCCTGCCGCCAACTAACTCCGGTGCCGCATCCACACTCAGGGATTTGAGTATATCGTTTGCAAAAACCACCTTTGCCGGGCTGTTGGGCTCCAGCCTCCCGATATCTACCGGATCCTTCTGTACGGTTATCACCGAATCCGGCATCACCTTCAGCAGGTACATGTTGTTGCTGCTGTCCCCCACCTGAACGGTATTCTGCACGGGGTCATAGTGTACAAAGGTGCCGTCTATTTCCTTCAGCTCCGCCGTATGGAGCAGTATTGCCCTGTTTTCTCCGTCAATCGTGTATTCTACTATATCACCCTGAGCAATCAGGGATTCATCGCCGATTTTCTTATTCTTTATCACCGGTACCGATTCCTGGCTTGTTGAGCTTCGCGTGCTGCTTTTCTTCACGTTAATGCTGACAGCTTCCGAATCCGGTGTCTCTATGTTTATGACTGTGGTATAGGTATCCGCCACTGCCCCTATATCCCTTGAGAGAGATACGGCTGTTACCCTTCCGTAGCCTGTCCTGTAGCCTAATTTGTCAAGGGATTGGTCCGCAACCATGTTCATTACCGATGCCATTTCTCCCCTGCTGATATTTCCTCCGGGAGAAAAAGCAGTTGCTGTGGTTCCTTTCATTATCCCTTTTTTGATTACCGCCTCTACATAGGGCAGGTTTTCAGTCTTAATTGATCTCCAGTCAGAATAATTATATACTGCCGTAATATCATGCCCGTTGATCGGTTCAAGCCCCAATGCCCTTGCTATCCATAGGGCTGTATCCTCACGTTTGGCTGCTGCGCCGTATGCTTTCTGGAAGCTTTTCCTGTCTGTAAGCTGCCGTTCAAGCTGATTTTTCCGGGCCAATGTCATTTTCCAATCTGCCCTGACTGCTTCAAGGACTTCCGCCCGTATCTGCTCAATCTCAGCCGGGGTCAGCTTCCCTGCGGCCTCTGCTTCCTGTGCCGTGATGATTCCTGCATTGCGGGCCGCCTGCACATGCCCCATCATATATGCATTGACTGAGCTTAAGGAGGGGTCATTGATCCTCAGCTGCTCTGCCAGTCTTACCGCTTCCTGCTGTCTTCCCGTCGCCCTTATCAGGGCTGCAAGCACGTCCTGTCGGGAAGCCGCCTGATTGGGGCGGTACATACGATCGCCATACTCCCTGACAATTGAGTATACGCTCATTTTCATTATGTTCTCGGCATTTGGATTGCCTGAAATATCCTGAAAGCTTGCATTCTTTATCAGGGCGTCTCCGGTTGTATTGCCTGAGGCAAGTATGTCCTCGGCATGAACCGGAACGGGCGCAAGATTAAGGAGCATTACTGCCGCAAGTATGTATGCAATTTTTATTTTACTGATATTCATATGATCGTCTCCTATTTCACCAGTTTCCCGATAAGTACGTATTCTCCGGTTTTGGATATCTGCGACCTGACCCTTCCGTTCAGGTCTGCGGTATTCATTATCTGAATCTTGTCAGCCTCTTTGTCGTAATATGCTATATATATGCCTCCCGGGTACAGGCTTTTCTTTGATCCTGCATAGTTGAGCATCAGTGCCGCATCCCCGTTGAAGCTCTTTATTCTTGTTGCGGTATTCTGCACCTGCATGTTCAGGTTGATGCCGAAGGGGTTCATTATTATTTTGTAGCCCCTGGGCAGCCTGATCCTTATCTGATCATCCTCAGGCCCCGATGAGCGGTCCAGTATTACCCTCATATCGGCATCGGATCTCAGGCTGTTCTCTACCTTTGACACTTCTTCTACGTCAAGGGTTGAGAGGTTCATTGAAAGATCCAGATCCCTGTCAATTATGCTCAGCCTGCTCTTGGGGTATTTCTTCAAAAGTCCGAAGCTTATTCTGACTATCTTCTGATCAGCTGACACATATTGCGGCTGATTGAAGTCTGCCTTTGCTCCGCTGCTGCTTGCCGCTGATTTTTCCCCTATTGTATAAGTAACCACCATTCCGTTAACTATTACGCTGTCCTTCTGTTGAAGTCCTCCTTCGTATTCGGTCTCATCCATATAATAGGATACCGTCTTTTCATCCAGAGTCTTGGTATAGCCTGTGGAGGTTGAATAATTCGAAGCTCCGAACAGATTGACCGACCTTATCCTTATATTATACCATGTGGATGGCATAAGTCCGTCCAAATAATATCTGAGCCTGTTGTTGCCGATCTCTGCAGGTACTATGCTGCCAAGGTAGCGGAACCCTCCGGTGACTGACTTTCCGTCCTCACTAACCGCTGCATAAAGTTCATAATAGCTGACATCCTCAACCTTATCCCATTCCAGCTTCAAAGTGTCTCCGTCCACCGCTTCCACCTTTATGCCTCTCGGTGTATCCGGCACAGGCTTCTGGTAAACTCCCTCCACTTTATTGCTGATTCCTCCGTCGCTGTTTATCACTATTATGCTTGTCTGTCCCATATCCAGCTTCGGAGTGGTGCAGATTATATCTCCGGACGAATTCAAAACTGCATCCGTAACAACTGTCCCTCCGATTACGACCATCTCGGCGTTGTTTATGTTGAGCCCTTCCAGGCCTGATTCTCCTTCCGCCAGTTCCGACTTTGCCTTAAGTGTACCTCCGAATATTACCTTAATGCCCGCCATGAACTGTATTCCTTCAAGGCGTATTTTTTCGCCCCCTTCAACAGAAAGCACCAAGGGTCTTATCTCTTCATTCCTGTCGTCATATACCGCTGTTATCTCCGGTGTACTTATTATTGTCAGCCCGTTTCTTAACTCGGTAAATCCAAAATCAGTATTCAGTACCTGTACCGTCTTACTTCCCGGTGTGAGACCGGTGGGAACCAAAACAGACAAGTACTCGGATTCCTTTACACGCTGTCCCTGTGCATTTAAGTAGCCTCTCTCCGCAGTTCCTTCAACGCCTTCAATGAATACCTTTACCCCCGCCCTGAAGTTGTTCCCGTGTATTGCTATATAGTTGCTTCCCCTGCTGGAGGACTTGTTAGGAACTATTCGCTCAATTACCGGATTGCTGTCCTGGGTCTGATACCTTATGTAATGAGGCTTCGGCAGCATTGAGGAATCATAGGTGCCTCCGTCCTCATTAACAACAACTATCCTCAGGTCCTTCCCCAGATCAGTCTCTGCTCCCGGCGGCACTTTAATAACAAGCTGATCGTCATTTATGCTCTTGCTTAAGATTTCCACAGGCCTGTCATCCAGATAAACCTTCACATTCCTTCTGAAGTCAGAGCCTGATATAGTCATGAAAGCTCCCCCGTCCAGGGGTACAAAGGTGAATATCTCAGAGTAATCATCAATGTTTTCCGGTACGAAATCCACAATCTGGTTCGTAATCATATCCCTTGCCTTATTCACCGGAGTAATGGCAAATATCCAAGGGCTGCTGTCGGGGCTCATAATGGTAATCCCTTTTGATGCCTTGCCGCCGTCGTCATTTATCACATACAGGTTTCTTTGCCCCAGTCTATCCGTAGGAGGCGCTTTGACGGTCAGTTGCGTGCCGTCATACTGTATGTCTGCATAAGGTGCTATCCTTCTTGTTATGGTTACTGATGAAGGAGATGTTTCAACAAGTATTCCTTCATCATAAATGCCGGGTTTATTTAAATCCATTTCATGGTTTATTATAAACAGATGTGAGGAGCCAATGGTTATATCCGCCTCCGCCATTGAATCAAAGGTCTTCACATCTCCGTCCATCCTATACCTTCTTATTGTGCTGTGTGTGCTGTCAGAAGCCAGGGATATTCTGACATTTACCCTTTCCGTTGCTCCTCCCATGACTTCACAGTCAAACCTTAAGTCCCCTATTTCCGCATATGTAGGTCCGACTACTGTGTCAATAATCCTTTTATCTCCGGTTTCAAAATCCCCGAAGGCTGCCAATGTCTCTATTACATCCTTCGCATATACGGTTTCATATACGGTTGAGGATACATGCCTGTCCGCTTTTTCAACCGCACTGGCAAAGAGATTCTCCAAACTGCCTGCCCTAAAGCCGCTTCCGTTTATCTGTACATTTACATTTCCTCTTCTGTTTATCCTTTCCGGCATTACGCTGGTTATGGAAGGCCTGGACATTACATAAGTAAAGCCTCTGTATATGCAGGTACCGGAATCATGATTGACCAGTATTACCTCTGCAGCACCTGAAGTAAGGCTGGGAGGCGTAATTACCGTCAGGGATTCGGCTATTGTTGTGGTATTTAACGCCGGCCATATCACCTCAGCTTCCCGGCCGTTGAAATACACTTTCGGAAGCCCATCATCACTAAAATCAGCGGTTCTTCTGAAATCCAGCCCCTCAATCAGCACTCTGTCATTCCCTGCCGATGAGCCATTATTGGGTGTAATAGAAACAATAACCGGATTGCTGCCGGGTATCCTGTACCTGAAGCCATTTTCCAAAACAGCTGCTCCTCCGTCATAGTTCAATACCATAACAGGAACATCAAGGAAATCCTGGCCTGCAGGAAGAGCATAAGGATAATCGGGCACCGTAGCCCTTATAAGAGTGCCGTTTATATATTCCACCGACTCCGACTTCTCGGAACCGAAATACACCTCAATAAAACTCTCTTTGAATCCGCTTCCTGTTATGGTCACCACCGTACCCCCCGCTACAGCGCCGCTGTTGGGGGTAACGCTTGCTATTACCGGTTTTGTGGCAGGATCCATATAGTTGAAGCGTATATCCTCTTTACTCCTGGCACCGTCAGGATTCAGGACCTCCACTTTAAGTGACCCTACGGGAATCTTCTCGGATTTTAAATACGGCGGTACAGGAGCAGCTCCTCCGACAAAGCTGTAGAACCTTTCCGGCAAATCCACATAAATTGTTGTAATATCCTGAACCTTTACCATATGACCGTCCAGGATATAGGAAGGCAGCGGCCCCGGCCCGTCAGGGTCATAAACATTATGAAAATATATATCGCTGGTCAGATCTCCGGGGCCCGGATCCGGACCCGGACCAGGATCAACATTTGTTATTACACCATTGGAATCATATTTATACGCATTAAGCTCAATCCCGCCCAGCAGCACGACTGAACCCTTTTTCTTGGGATCATTGTTGTCTACGGAATGATCCGGCAACACAAAGTCCTCACCTTTGATTATCAGCTTTGTGCCCTTGCCGCCCTTTGTGGGAACAATCCTTGTGATCTTGGGCTGGGTGGTAATCAGCTTGTATTCAAAATCAGCGTCGGTCATGGAACCGTCTTCGTTGATGATCTGCAGCTTTGTCATTCCCGGTGTGGTGCCGGGAGGCGGTATAATTGTTACAGTCTTTCCGTCAGAGGATACCTTCCCCACTATGTCGGCCTTTTCTCCGTCTATGGTTATTACTACTCTGGGGGTTTCATCCGCTGAGGTAAATATGTTCCCTCCCGTGATCAGCACCCTTTCGCCGCTTATTACTCCGCCCTTCATGTCCGCATAGCTTTCCTTCAGGGAATCGATAAAGGGCATTTTGGTCTCATCCGCAGGGGTCCTGAATTCAAAGCCGTTAATCAAAGTCATTTGCCCGTTGCTCGGGTTAATGACTATCACATCTTCCGCTCCCGAAATTGGTGTACCGGCCGGCAGCCTCAATTTGATCTTTGTTCCCAGGGTTATTATCTTGCCGTCTACAACCTTGTCCATCGCATCGTAAACTCCGGACACGATACATTCTCTGCCTCCTATTGTGACCCTTGGCTTGGTGCCGTCCTCCAAAACCTGAAAGTTCTTACCCCTTATTGTCATGTATATTTCCTTGTTGCCCGGCCCGTAGGCGGGAGTAACGGAAGTAATCTCCGGATATATTTCATTGGGATAGTATGTAAAGCCTTCGGGGACAACGTACTTTTCCTTCCTGTTGTATATTATCTCGGGGGTGGCTCCTCCCGTTTCCCTGAATATTGTGGTTATTGTCTGTATTTCCACGTCAACTCTTGTGGGTTCCTTTACCAGCAATGTGACATCCGGAGGTTTCACATAAATAGTATCCTTCTCCGGGGTAAAAGCCGGTGTGTAATCGATGCCTCCGTACACCTGGTCTGTTACCGTTGCCTCTCCGCTTATCAGGGTTCTGATCTGCCTTATTATGGTAACAACCACCGGATCCGGCTCTGTTGAGGATTGATATAAGCCGGTGTATTTCACCTTATAGTAGGGAGTATCCTTGAACATGGTGTAATCACCGTAGTCCTCATATCCTATTATTTCATATGCAGCACTGTTTATTCCGCTGAGCTTGTCATAGCCTGATCCGGTGAAGTGACCAATGTTCCGCCCTTTAATCTGTGTAATCACCTGTTGGGTTTCCTTCTTGGAATTTGGGTTTATACCGTTGGAGTCTATCAGCAGGGTATTTCCTAACTCAAGGTATACAAAGGCACCGGGTATCACGAATTCGCTTCCCAGATCCGCCGAGGTCAGAACCAGGTCCACTACTCCCGCCGTGGCTCTTGTAGGCAGCTCGAAGCTCACTCCGATTATCAGTCCGCCATCGTCTTTTATGGTCCCTTTGTTTATCCCTGCAGCACCGTCTACAAATATCTTCATGTCATCGGAAAAATTGGAGAAACCCGGCTGCCCGTATATGCTGATTGTGTTTCTCATATTCTTGGGCCCCGCATTGGGGTCTATTCTTTCAACCTGTATTCCGGTCAACTCGTTTACTACCGTTATGCTGTTGCTGTATGTAATTATGATTTCGTTATTTCCGGTCCTTCTTTCTATTCTTATGTCCGAAACTCCCTGGTCAATTGGGTCCTTGACCGCTGCTATGCTGATTAAGCCTCCGGTAATAGTGCACTCTGTTTCCATGTTATATGACTTGTTGGAGATATACAGGGTGTCGATAAAGCCGTCGTCAGCTATACCCAGTCCGCCGAATTCGCTTCCCATTATGGTAAGCGGTTTGCCCACATACACCTTTGCACTGGATACGCCGCTTATGGTAGGCAGAGACTGCAGATCCACATTCGTTGTTACCGTAACAGCTCCTGCTCCGACCCCCGAAGTGACCCTTATTATGTTCAGCTTGCCCTTCATTTCCCTCAATGAATTTTCATCATCTATAACTATTGTATTTTCATCGGAAAGAGCTTCGTTCACAGTAACGGTGATATTGCCCAACACGCCCGCTCTTACTCTTGGCTCCTCGAATTCAGAACCATATATGTAAAGTGCTTCTCTGGTAATGCCGGTAGCAGGATCCTTGATTCGTTTGAAACGGACTCCTAATATCTCAACAGCTCCATTAACTGTAATCACATCAGAAAACAAAGGAAATATTATCGTAAACATCAATAAGAATGATATAAGCTTTTTCATGACGTACCTCCTCGACTCAATACTACATATATTTTATCGACATTTTCCTCTAATGGCTGAAGTAAATTAGTCCAGTTAAATTATACCATATACGCTGATATTCTTCATAATTACAATAATTACATTTGTTTTACAAATAAGAAAATGCTGCATAATGGGAGAATAATGCATATTAATTTGAAAATAGAAAAATGCTGCAGTATGAGAAAATTGTGTATATTAATTATGGAAATAGAAAAATACTGCAGTATGAGAGAGTAGTGCATATTAGTCTGAATAAATTATGAGTGATGTATATTTATGCATATAAAAATATTTAAGCTGCTGCCATTATATCTGTAAGTGTGCATTAATCAATATTTCAGAAGGTTCCCGGAACATGCATAATATTTAGTTATTACAGCCGTTAAATTACATGTCTGTCTAATCTGTTACCATTAGTTCACAAATTCTTCACATTTCTTTCACAAACCTATTGCATATTCATTCTTTATATATTATAATTACTTTGTATTTAACCCCTGAATAACTCATAGCTTATGGATACACACACAATCGTTAACCCCACTCATATTGCACCTTGAACAAGGTGCACTTTTTTTTGTGCTCAGAATGAAATTGTGCTCCATATATAATAAAAAATATATTAAATTTTGGTAATTTTAAAGAGGAAAATATTGTTTCATGTAGAATATTGTAGGATGGGGTGGTTATATGGACAATCGTGTTATTGCAGAAAAGTATGAAATAATCGATACCTTATTCTCAAATGAGCTGCAGTCGATATATTTAGGCAGATTATCCGGCTCCGAAGATTCGCAGCAATTCATAATCAACGAATTCAAGGATGCCGACACCATCTACGGCATGAAAGACAGCTTTTCAAAAGAAAAATGCCACTATATCAGAAATATCGTTGAAACCCTCTACGAAGATTTCTGTTTCTATGTAGTCTGCAATATCTGTTCAGGACCCGCCATGGAAGCCTTTCTTTCAGACAACAGCCTCAGGCTCACGGATAAGATGTTCTTAACCGACAGCTTACTTTCCCAACTTATTGAAATTGAAAAACTCAGTCCTTTTGTTGCCTATTCCCTTTGCGATATGGATAATATCGCAGTTACAAATAAAAGAAATATCTGCTTCAATTGCAATTTCAAGCTCACTCCTGAAATATTGGCAGTGACCCGAAGTGATGTGTCAAGAAGAGTAGGGGAACTCATCTGCGCAATTTATTCAAACACAGCGGCTGCTGATCTGAACTATGCAAAGGACAACATGCCCCCTGCCCTTTTCCCGATAGTGCAGAGCTGTCTGGAAGGAAAGTATGAATCCATGGCAAAGCTTTATAATGATTTTAAGTCTTTGCTTCTGTATTCTGTTTTTATGGGCAGCGGATCCGTGGATAATCAGATTAGGGCGAACTACCAGAAAGCCAAGGTCAGAAGAAGGCTCACCCCTTTAAAGAGGCTTGCGGCACTGGTGCTTGTACTGCTGGTTGCGGGAGGGGCCTGGATGCTTATGAAGGATTGGGATATGCTTACTTTTAAGAGGACTGCCGTCAATTCAAAACCCGTAGCTGAGTTTACCGCAAGCAGCATACAGGTTTTCGAAGGTGAGAAGGTTATATTCACCAATGAATCTACCGATCCCGATGAAGGTGACAGCATAAAATCTGTTTTGTGGAATATATCAAAAGCCGGGACCTCTATATTTAAATCCAAGCTTCAGGGTATAGCCTATACCTTCGTTGATCCCGGCGAATTTGAAGTCACTCTTGTGGTAGCCGATACCCATGGCGCAGTAAGCGAACCGGCCAAGATACTTGTAGAAGTACTGCCGAAGCTTGATCTGCCGCCGCCGGATACCGATTCCGAGGACAATGAGAAGTAAGACACGTGAAACGTCCCCGCGTCTCACGGTCTGTTTATTATAATATCTATATCGTCCAGGCTGCTCTTAGTGTGGTCGTATCTTATCACATCCCCTATTTCATAGGGGTGTTTTATTTCTGTTCTTTCCGCGGGCCACTGCTTTTCGTTGTAGTCGTACTTCATTTCACCATCCCTATATCCTCTTATTGTGAAATTCACAATGATGTCTTCATTAATTCTGTTGGCTTTTGCATCGGCCGCGGAGGTCCCCTGCGGCACAAGCCAGGATGTTGCGGGAATGAAGTACTCTCCCCGCCAGGTTGCTTCATTCTCTCCGGTTATTATCCTGTTGCTGCTGTCCAGTACAACAGTCTCCCATTTTGAATGTCCCCCCTCACCGGATTTGTGTAACCTTTTGTCCGAATCCTCCCAGTACAAGTCCGTCTCAGCCCCTCTGAATCCCGGTATCCCCTTGGTATAAGGATAAAACGCCGGTACAACCTCCAGAGTATCATCGGCTTCATTGAAGTTGGTGGTGTCGATTTCAAACTCGAAACGATAGCCTTTGGTCAGACTGCTGAAGCCCGGTACAAGGCTTACTCCGCCTATCATGAAGTTTGACGGGTCTATTGCCATGGAGTCTGCATAAAAAGGTTTGTCCCGGTATTCCCCATTGACATTATAGTAAGGTTCCAGATGAAGGTCTCTTATCAAAACCACTCTGAAATTGCTCATTTTGAAGCTTTCCTGTACTATAAAATCCATGGCATAAAAGCCATTCAGATTGTAAGTGCTGTCTGTACCTTCGTCACTCCACATTCCGTTACTGTCCTTCACTCGCAAATATATTCTGTACTTGCCGGCCCCTGTATCCGAGTAGCCGGTTTTTACATTGGTATCATAACCTGCCATGTCTCCAGTTCCGCCGTTACTGGCAGAAAATTGATCATTCTGGATATCAGTATCCGGCAGGGTATCATCCTCATTGTATTTTTTTATTATCCAATGCCATCTTGTGAGAGCTGCAAAGCTCTGTGTCACGGACTGATCCTTAACCAGCAGCATCTCATTATCGAAAATCGGGTTTTTTTCTATTGAGAATAGTGCAACGGGAGGATTATTGGCTATCTCAATGGTATTGTATCCGGACCATGCTCCTTCCAGATCCCGTACTCTCAGCTGCAGGGTATATACTTTTTGGGGATCACAGTCTGATTTATCCATCTGCTCATAGTGCCATACCATGCGGGAGTCGTCTCTCCATCTCCATTCACGGGCTGCTATGCCCTTGTCGGCCCTGCTTGTATGATCCGGGTCGTAACTGCCTGCATCAAAGGCTTTTACCCGATATGTTCCATTGCCGTTGTCCTCTATTGTAATACGCTGCCGGGCTATCGGCCGCCTATGGACATACGCTGTCAGACTCTGCTCCCCCAGGCTCCATTTGTAGTAGTTCTTATCTTCATCGGTGTCGCTCAGAAATCTGAGATCGCTTATCGGATTATCCCTTGCCTTAAGGTTGATAATATATTTTCCTACTTTGTCAAGCTTTACAGGAGGATTGTCCGTAAAGCCCGCCGGATTATGATATGCGGATAACCCCATGCCGTTGTCAAAATAGTCGGGATCATGGCAGATTCTCCATCTTCTGCAATATTCGGGGTCATTTTCGTAATCGCTGTAAGTACTTTGGTATTCCATATCTTCGCCGAGAAGGACATAGACTTTTCCGTCTCCGTTGTTCTGATAACCGTTGTATATTTTATTAAACGCAGCCGTATACTGGCCGGCAGCGAAAAATTCACTGTTTGCCATGCCTCTGAAAATATCAAGCAAGGACAGATATGTTTTTGCCGAATCATAATTAATTGTAGAAGGGTATGAATTAACAAATCCACTCGAAGCATAGCCCTTGTATCCAAGCTGTCCGTAATTGCTGTCTCCCGTTCCGTAAATTTGACCGTTTGAAGTCAATAAATAGGTATTTTTGTTAGAGCTGTTTATGTCTTTTATGTTGTCATAAGGAAGAAGTATATTACTGCTTATGTATGAGCTTTCATTAACGGCGCTTATTTCTCTTACGGTCTTGTTATTGTAAAGTATATATAGGTATCTGTATGAGGAAACAGCCCTTTCTTGTATTTTTTTAACACCTGTCCCAATATTGATCAGAGTTGTTCCGATAACAGGATTTTCATTTCTGGCGCATCCGTTGTATAAATATGTTACATCATTACTGTCAGTAATAAAGTATTTACCGGGTGTTTTATAAGTACTTCGGATATTTGATAACGGGACGTTAACCAAATAGTTTCTAAGTACCGGAGCCCAATAATACCCGTCTTCGCCGTGCTCCTGCCGCCAATCAGTTGTCAGCATTTTAACAGTTCCGTCTTTCTTATAAATAAAAATGCTTGCCTGACTGTTTTCAATTCTGTCAACATTGGCTTCGTCAATATAATAAGCGGGATCGTAAAGAAACTCTGTATATTGTGTGTAATATCTGTCATCGCTTATCACTGTTTGTGCAGTGCCGGCAAATTGCCTCATTAAGCCGGATGTGAATAATACGGCAATGGGATAACCGTATTGATAGCTGCTGCCCGATATGTGATAAGCGGCTGCATCCTTTATAGAGCCTAAATAACTTATAGCTCCGGTATTTTTGTTTCTTATACGGGGTTGTGTAAAATAGTATGACTCTGTTTTGTATAACCTGTCGGATTGATAGTATCTCATATAAGCAGTTCCATCGGTTGATATAAATACGGGGGGCCCATTAGGTTCAAATGTTATGACCCTATCGCATACAAAAGAATTATTATATGGAGTTACCCGGTCATTAATTATTTCAAATATTTTGCCGCTGCTGTTAAGAGCGTAGATATAACTAGAATCATAGAATATTTTTGTTATTCCGCTGATGCCCGGTAAATTTACAATATCATTGCCGTAATTATATAAATATTTGATTGATCCGTTATCCATTAATAAATATGTGTAAGCATACCTGTATACAATTTGTTTTATACCGCCCATACCGGATATCGGGCCGGGAAACATTTTTTCTCCGTTTGCCAATGTGCCTGCCAATACTTTGTCCCCTAATTTCATGATTTCACCGGATTGCATATATAGTATTGTCGTATCCCCCAATGGGAATACCTTTGATACTTTTTCCGGGAGAAGCGTCATGTCTTTAGTTTCTTCAGGCACAACACCATATAATTCAAACCTGTTTCCCTTAATAAAACTCATAAAAGAATCTGTCATATCCCCAAAGCAAAAATAATTTCCAAAACCCGAACCAAAGTTTTTACTTGATGCGTCCGACAAAAAAACCATATGCCTGTCAGAACCGTTACGCAGCGGCAAAGTGTTCAGCCTGCTGAAATCCATGCTGTATACATCATATGTGACATTAGAGATCTTCTCTTCCCGTGTCCATTTACTGTCAATTGAAACCGACTCGCTTTTAAGATAGTCCCACGAATAATGAGCACCATTGCCGTCAAGCCTGTCGTAATATTTTTGTTGTTCTATGACCCCATATGTTTTAACATCATTGGAACAAGTTATGGTTACATTGTAATAACGCTTTCTTGTATTGCCGCTTGAGTTTTCCCAATATATTAACGGGCCCTTACTGTAGCTCACATTTGTCGGATTCCTTTTAGGCATGCTGCCAACCTGGCCGGCAAGGCCCTGCATCTGCTCCCAAAGCAAAGTGTCATCAAAATCATAATTATAGTAATAGTTCCAGCTTTGATTATGGGTATAGGTCTGATAACAATTTACCTGATATTTAAGATGCGCGTATCTCCTGTACCAATATAACTCATCGCTTTGCGTACCGATCTTTTTTACATCGGAGAAAATATGAAATACAGGATCAACATTTACTGCGCTGAATTCTGCCTTTAATGCATCTATCCGGCTGTTAAGAGCAGAAAGCTTTGTACCGGTATAGTCGGTCAATATGACGATATCCACGGGCTTTTTCACAGGGGTTACGTTTAAGCTTATTACGGGATTTATATTATCAATCTTTCCTTTATCCTGAGGCAGTGCATATGCGAAAATGCTGTTAAACAAAACAAGTATAATTGTCAATGCAGCTAAATGTTCAAACTTCTTCAACTGAAAACACCCCCTCAGTCAAAAGTATCTGCCCGTTTGTAGTCACTGTCTGTCAAGAATTCAGCTATTGTTTCTTCTTCCGGTATTGTTTCCATTACCCTTATTGCAAAATAGTATTCCCCCACCTGATTTGACTTGAGTGTAAACTTAGACATATTAGAGGCTGCAATATCATATATGTTGAAAAATCCGACTGTATTGTCATAGTTCATTCCCGTCTGCTGCCAGGTTGTGCCGTCCACACTGTAATACCATTGCTCATCAGAGCAGTTTCCATCATTATTTGAATCATAACAATACAAAGCCGCTGCCTTGCCTATGGTATCTCCATCCGGGGAATAGCTTTCGTTGAATATTTCAAAGGCTGCATAATTGGAATCATCCGGATCTCTATAGACTTTATACGGCACACCTGCCGGTGTTGGTAATTGTATTTTTGCAATGGGCGGCAGGTCCGGGTCAATGGTTATTGTTTGACTGGCGGAAGCAGTTCTGCCGTATGTGTTTTTGACAGTCAGGCCTATTTTGTACGTTCCCGCTTTTTTGAACAGTATATCCTTTGATGCCGAACCTGTCAGGGTACCGTTATATTTGATATCCTCGGCCGTTCCGACCGATATGGGAGTAATTGTCCAGGTTGTATATGCATCATCTATCGGATAGTATTTCGGTGATGTGCTTCCGCTGCTGCTTATTGTCACCTTCCTGTTTTCCTTCAGCTTGCCGGTTACGGTTATCACTGCCGTGGGAACAGGCGGTGTTACCTCTATTTCATTTTCCGCCGAATCATGCTTTCCGTTTTCGTCCTCTACTTCAAGGTATATTTCATATATGCCTGTGTTTGGATACCATATCCTGACATTGTTGCCATTGTCTTTTTCAAGATTGGCTCCTTCGTATTCAAAGTAATAGTCAGCTATATAACCTCCGGGATTGTTTGACCAGCTCTTGCTTCCGTCAGCTTTTACAACCTCTCCCGCCATAGCTTCTTCAGGGGTTTCCAGTATGGCTGTGGGAGGTTTATCTGCCGGAGGGGCAGTGAATTTATAGTAAAAAATAAACTCCAC
>Ga0116186_1001591_pt1 | contig 22002 bp, 20 predicted proteins | sample AD_JPNNA4_MetaG_FD_89806 | JGI IMG/M metagenome (GOLD analysis project Ga0116186, IMG submission 89806) | Active sludge microbial communities of municipal wastewater-treating anaerobic digesters from Japan - AD_JPNNA4_MetaG | ecosystem: Engineered > Bioreactor > Anaerobic > Digestate | place...
CCCCCTGGAAGCGGCAGTGGAGAGATCGCTGCGGGACAAATACGAGGCAGTAGTGGACAAATCCCTGGGCACCATTGTGGCCGTCCTTGGATCGGACAACATCGGCGAGGGCCGCATCCTGGCCGGAGACGGATCCATCTATTACGAGGTTGATTTCGAGGCCCTGGTATTCAAGCCGGAGATGCAGGAGATCGTGGAAGGAGAGGTGGTTGAAATAGTGAAGTTCGGAGCTTTCCTCTCCCTCGGGCCATTCGACGGCCTTCTTCATGTCAGCCAGATCACCAATGAGTATATATCGTATGATGAAAAGAACGCGCGGCTGGTCAGCAAGGAGTCGAGCAAATCCCTGGGCGAGGGAGATCGGGTCCGGGCCAGGATCATAGCTGTGAGCCTGAATGAGAAGGAGCCTCGCGAGAGCAAGATAGGGCTTACCATGAGGCAGACCGGCCTCGGAAGACTGGAGTGGCTGGAGGCCGAAACAGCCGAAAAGGAAGATCTAAAGGCAGAGGCGAAATGACCGAGCAGGCATGTCGAGAGTGTCGCAGGATAGTTGAAGGCCAGGTCTGTCCAATCTGCAACTCAGCCTCGCTGAGCCGAGACTGGAGCGGCTATGTGGTGATCATCGATCCCAAGGAATCGATTATCGCGAAAAGGCTGGAGATAAATCTGCCTGGCAGATATGCATTGAAGGTGCGTTAGAATTGGGCCTGCTTCTGCTGCCGGATGAGCTCCGGTCCATTTTAAAGGAGCCGCTGGGAAAGCTATGTCGGGGAGATGGCCTTGACTGCGTAAAGGCCATGGAAGATGATATTCGCAGAGCGAATAAACTGGTTGCGGTGGGAGATATGACCGCATTTTATCTGCTCAAATCCGGCATATGCCCTGATCTGATGATAGTGGACAACAAGACCAAGAGGATGCAGGTCTCAGACCAAGTCATGGATAAGTTGGACCACAAAGGCTATAAAACGGTACCAGTCCAAAACCCAGCGGCAACTCTGAGCAGCGATCTCATAAATCGGATACAAGAGAGCATGCAGGGCCAAGAGAAGATCAAGATCATAGTGGAGGGCGAAGAGGATCTGGCAACGCTTCCGGCCATTCTTTATGCTCCTCCCGGCTCGGCTGTAGTCTACGGCCAGCCCAATGAGGGAAGCGTTCTGGTTGATGTTACTGCGGAAAAGAAGATGCATATCGAGGAATTAATGAAGCGGATGATTGTGGAGGAATGAAGTTTGGATATACAGGTACTCAGTGAGAAGAACAATTCAGTCCTTAAAAGACGTGAGATTTCTTTCAAGGTAATTCATGATGAGGCGACGCCCTCAAGAAAGAGCATAGTGGAGAGGCTGGCTGCAACCCAGAACTCCAAGGTCGGCCTGGTCTTTGTGGATAGCCTGAAGACCGAATTCGGAAAGCGGGAGACAATTGGATACGCCAAGATCTATGAGACGGAAGAGAGGGCTAAGCAGATAGAGCGGGCCCATATCATAGAGAGAAACACCTTTGCCAAGCCCGAAGAGGCCACTCCGGAGGCGAGCTAAATGGCAGCCAAGAAGGGTGCAAAGAAGGGCGAAGGGGCAAAGGGAGTCTCCAGATATTATGAGCTGTCCGGGGATGCCATCAAGTCCAAAAAATCGGTCTGTCCCAGGTGCGGCAACGGCGTCTTTTTGGCGGCTCATGCCGACCGGCAGAGCTGCGGCAAGTGCGGCTACACCGAGTTCAAGAAATAGATGAGGGGCTATCACCCCCCATAATCTTTCTGGGCTGACAACGCCTTTATTTTGCCCGCCGGGCATCTATTTAAGCTAAGGATGCCAATCATCTGATGGTGTTTATTTGGCTGAAATTGCTTCATCTTCTATTATCGCCGTCCTGGTGGCATTTTTAATACTCTACCAGGCCATTAAGATCGTCCGGGAGTACGAGAGGGTGGTCATATTCCGTCTGGGCCGCTTTTCCGGGGTGAAGGGCCCGGGAATTTTCTTCATCATCCCCATCATCGACCGGGTCATATTGTTGGACCTGAGGGTTTTCACCATAGATGTGGCCAAGCAGGTGGTCATCACCAAGGACAATGTCAGCGTGGAGGTGGATGCGGTCATCTATTACCGGGTGACTGAGCCGGAGCGGGCTGTGATCCAGGTGGAGAATTACAAGCTGGCCACCTCTCTTCTGGCCCAGACCACACTCCGGGATGTGCTGGGGCAGATTGAGCTCGATGATCTTCTCTCCAAGCGGGATGAGCTGAACAAGAAGCTGCAGGAGATTCTGGACAGGCACACCGATCCCTGGGGGATCAAGGTCACAGCAGTCACATTGCGGGACGTGGCCCTTCCCGAGTCCATGAGGCGGGCCATAGCCAAGCAGACGGAGTCGGAAAGAGAAAAGCGGTCGAGGATCATTCTGGCCGACGGCGAGTTCCAGGCCTCCAAGACCATGACCGATGCCGCCAGGCTCTATGAGGAGGTTCCCGCCGCCCTCAAGCTGCGAGAGCTTCAGACCCTGGTTGATATCGCCAGGGAGAAGACACTTATTGTGGTCACCCCCAGCGGTGATATGGGGACAGGCTCCATGGCCGGGCTGACTGCAGCTCTTAACCGGGAGCTGACTGAGAGAGAAGGGGAGCGAAAGGAAGAGGCCAGGAAGGATGCTCTGAGGCAAGCGGCAAGCGAAGCGGCAATGATGCGGAGATGATCGCAGGGATGAAGCTGGACAGACTGGCTCTTATTTTTTTGATTTTATCCATCCTGTTCTCTTCTCTGGTCAGCCCGTCCGCTTCAGCGTCCAGGGGAGACGTTCTATCTGTGGATCTGCAGGGCCCCATCACTCCGGCCAGCGACGATATCGTGGCTTCAGCTCTGCAGGCGGCGGAGAGGGAAAAAAGCAGCGCGGTGATGCTGCTCTTGGATACTCCCGGCGGAGGGCTGACCGAGACCTACGAGATCCTCAAGCTGATGGAGGAGTCGAAGGTTCCGGTGATCGGCTATGTCTACCCCTCCGGGGCGGCGGCCTGGTCTGCGGGGACTCTGATTCTGATCGGATCGGATGTGGCGGCCATGGCCCCCCACTGCATCATCGGATCCGCCCAGCCGGTGCAGCTCTCTCCTCTGGGCCAGGTGGAGCCGGTCAACGACAGCAAGACCACCAATGCCATTGTGGCCCTGATCCGGGAGAAGGCCCGCTCCCAGGGCAGAAATGAGACTGCGGCGGAGGAGTTTGTGCTCTCCAATCTAAACCTCAATGCCGATCAGGCCAAGGAATACGGGGTGATAGAATATGTGGCTGCTTCCCCGGAGGAGCTGCTAAAGCAGATCAACGGCAGCCGGGCCAAGAATATCACCCTCAATACCACTACGGCCAGGATAGAGCAGTTTGGAATTCCACTGAACCTGAGGTTGCTGAAGGCTCTCTCCGATCCCACCCTGGCAGGGATTCTGATGCTGGTGGGCCTTTATGCCCTCATCTTCGGCCTGTCCAGCCCGGGCATAGGCTCGGAGGCTTTGGGAGTGGTGGCATTGGCTATGGGCCTGATCGGCCTGGGATTCAATGTCAACGTTGGAGCCATATTCCTGATTCTGCTGGGACTAGGCCTGATACTGGCTGAGCTGCACAGCCACTCCTTCGGCATCCTGGCCCTGGCGGGCCTGGCCTGCGTCATGGTGGGAAGCATTCTCTTCGTTCCCACCAGCTTTCCGGAGTGGTATGTGCCGGGAGGCTATCAGAGGTCCATGGCCATGGCCATAATTTTGCCCTCATTGATCTTGGCCGCCTTTGTGGCCTTTGCCATGTACAAGGTAGCTAAGGCCCGCTTTGCCCCGCTGGCATCTGGTAGGCTAGTGGGAGAGACGGCGGAGGCCCTGGACCGGCTGGACCGGGAGGGGTATGTGCTCTTCCAGGGGGAGTACTGGCGGGCTGAGGCGGAGGAGCCGGTGGAGAAGGGGGAGAGGGTGGTGATCCTGGCCAAGGAGGGGGAGAGGCTGAAGGTCAGGAGAGCTTGATCATGCAGATGAGAGAGGAGCTGATTGCGGCAGCGCGGGGGGAGATCGAGGTCGATCTGCTGCTGTCCGGAGGACAGCTGGCCAATGTCCTCTCCGGAGAGGTTTACCGGGCCGATGTGGCGGTACATAGGGGCAAGGTTGTGGGATTTGAGTGCTGCAGCGCCAGGGATGTCCTGGAGCAGGAAGGCCAGGTCGTAGCGCCTGGATTCATAGACGGGCACGTTCACATAGAAAGCAGCATGGTCACCGTCCCGGAGTATGCTCGAGCGGTTGTACCCAGGGGCACCACCACGGTGGTGGCTGATCCCCATGAGCTGGCCAATGTCTGGGGAGGGGCGGGCATACGCTATATCCTGGACTCCTCCCGAGATCTGCCCCTCAATGTTTATGTCATGCTGCCCTCCTGCGTTCCTGCTACCGATCTGGAGACGGCAGGCGCAAGCCTCCGGGCAGCAGATCTCGCTTCTCTCCTCAAGGAGCATCGGGTCCTAGGCCTGGCGGAGATGATGAACTACCCCGGCGTGCTCTTCCGGGACCCTGAGGTGATGAAAAAGCTGGCCCTGGCGGAGAGCAGGCCGGTGGACGGGCACGCGCCCGGCCTCTCGGGCCGGGATCTATCTGCCTATATCTCCGCCGGCATCGGTTCGGATCATGAGTGCACCACCATCGAAGAGGCGCGGGAGAAGGTGCGAGCCGGGATGCAGATCATGCTTCGGGAGGGGAGCGCCGCCAAAAATTTGCGTGATCTGCTGCCCCTGGTCACAGCCAAAAATGCCGGGCGCTTTCTCTTTGTCTCTGACGACCGGCATCCTGCCGACCTTCTGGGCCAGGGGCATATCGACTTCATGGTCCGGACCGTTGTGGAGCAGGGCCTGGAGCCAATCATGGCTATGCAGATTGCGAGCTATAACGCCGCCCGCTACTTCGGCCTGCCCCATCTGGGGGCAGTTGCGCCGGGATATCGGGCGGACATAGTGGTCCTGGATGATCTGGAGAGCCTGCGCCCGGTGAAGGTGATCAAGGATGGCAGGGTGGTGGCGGAGGAGGGGCAGCTGTGCGTTTCCCTGAAGCCGGCGGGAGGGGCGGCTGTGCGAAGCATGAATATCGCCCCCCTGGCCCCCGTCTCCTTAGCAATTACAGCGCAGCCGGGCCCGGCAAGGGTAATCGGGGTGGTGGACGGTCAGATTGTCACCAGATCTCTGTCTTTAGAGCCCCGCGTGGAGGGGGGCTTTGTGGTCTCAGACACCGGACGGGATATCCTGAAGATGGCGGTGGTGGAGAGGCACCGAGGGACGGGCAACATCGGCAGAGCCCTGGTGCAGGGCTTCGGCCTAGCCTGCGGGGCTTTAGCCACATCTGTGGCCCACGACTCGCACAACATCGCCGTGGTGGGGGTCAGCGACGCGGATATGCTGGCTGCGGTTCAGGCGGTGCAGCAGATGGGCGGCGGGCTGGTGGCCCTGGCGGAGGGCCGAGCCCTGGCCCGCCTGCCCCTGCCCGTGGCCGGGCTGATGTCTGAGGCGAGGCTGGAGGAGGTGCAAGAGGGGATGGAGAGCTGCATTGCTGCGGCAAGGGGGCTGGGATGCCGGCTGACCGATCCCTTCATGACCCTCTCCTTTCTGTGCCTGCCGGTGATACCGGAGCTGAAGCTGACGGATCGGGGGCTGGTGGATGTGGGGGAGTTCAGGCTGGTGGGGATGTTTATTCAGAAAATCAGAAAAGGCATGTATCTATAAATGAGTCAATAATCAGCTGCGATTCATATGCAGTTATCGATAAGCCAAATTTGCTTGCACTATATCGATTTCGATATCTATCATAATCCATGCTTCAATAGAAGTTGTACCAAATATACCGATTAAGGCCGGAAGACATATTATGAATGGATAGCATGTGATTAGAGGAGACATAAATGGACCAGGAAGAACTTGAGTTTATGCTCAACGATTTAGAATCGGATCTTGTTGAAAGAAAAGCATCTTTATCTAATCCCGATAAAATTAGACAGGCGATTTGTGCGTATGCCAATGATCTGCCCAATCACCAGAAGCCGGGATTTATTTTTATTGGCGCTAACGATGATGGCTCGTGCTCACGAATAGATATTACTGATGCACTATTATTAGATATATCATACATGAAGGACGATGGGAAGATCCAGCCATTTCCATCTATGTTTGTTGATAAAATTATTGTAAATAATTGTGAGATGGTTGTGATTAAGGTTGAGCCTTCGAATTCGCCTCCTGTAAGGCTTAATGGAGTAACCTGGATTCGAGTAGGTCCACGCAGGGCAAGAGCTACTGTCGAAGAAGAAAAACGCCTTGCTGAGCGCAGACGTTCTAGGGATCTTCCCTTTGATCTTCAACAAGTTCCTTCGGCTACTATAGATGACTTGGATATTGAGTTGTTTGAGCGTGAGTACCTTCCGAATGCAATAGATCCACAAGTTCTAGCTGAAAACACTCGTTCTATTGAGGATAAACTTAAGGCATTGAGATTTTTAGCCCCTGACGGTAATCCTACCGTCTTGGGAATTCTTGTCATAGGCAAAGATGCCCTTCGTTTTATCCCTGGAGCATATGTGCAATTCTTAAGATTGGAAGGAATGAATCTGACGGATCCTATTAGAGATCAAAAAGAGATTACCGGTCCACTTCCCGATCTTCTTAGGCGAATTGACGTGATTCTTGAGGCCAATAACTCAGTATCGACTTCTATTATCTCTGAGCCGTTAGAGATCAAGAAACCAGAATATCCTCTCCCTGCACTTCAGCAATTAACCAGAAACGCCGTACTTCATAGGACCTATGAAGGGACCAATGCTCCAGCTCGCATTTATTGGTTTTCGGATCGCATTGAAATACATAATCCAGGAGGGCCTTTCGGGCAGGTTACAAGAGAGAACTTTGGCCAACCTGGGGTTACAGACTATCGAAATCCGCATCTCGCAGAAGCCATGCATGTTCTTGGTTATGTGCAAAGATTCGGAATGGGTATTCAAATCGCCAAAAAACAGCTTCAAGATAACGGAAATCCTCCTCTAGAATTTACTCTGGAAGAAAACTATGTTTTAGCAACAGTGAGGAGGCAAGTATGAGCGCTCCGATAATAGCATTCTTTAATAATAAAGGAGGAGTTGGAAAAACTTCATTGGTTTATCATCTATCTTGGATGTATGCTGATTTAGGGCTCAATGTATTGGCATCAGATCTTGATCCACAGGCCAATCTCACAGCTTCATTTCTTGATGAAGAACGTCTAGAATATTTTTGGCCTGATGGCGAGCATAATAAGACAATTTTCGGATCTATAGAACCATTGCTTCGTGGTATTGGCGATATTGTAGAAAATCCATATGTGGAAGAGATAGATGATAGAATCCACCTTGTCCTTGGAGATCTAGCATTGTCACGTTTTGAAGATGAGCTTTCGCAACAGTGGCCTCTTTGTCTCGACCGAAAAGAGAGAGCATTCAGAGTGGAATCCGCGTTTTGGCGCGTCATGAAACGAATCATAGATAGATCGAGCATCGATATCACATTAATCGACTTAGGGCCAAATTTGGGTGCAATAAATAGATCAGTGCTTGTTTCAGCAGATTATTTAGTGGTTCCTTTAATACCTGATCTCTTCTCCCTCCAAGGTCTAAAAAATTTAGGTCCAACAGTAAGAGAATGGCGTAGTGGATGGCAGGAACGTATCAAAAAAAATCCGGTTGAAAGTCTTGAATTGCCAGAAGGGAGGATGTCCCCACTAGGCTATATTATAATGCAGCATGCAGAGAGAATGAATCGCCCCGTAACAGCATACAAACGTTGGGCAGAGCGAATACCTCAGATTTATTCAGAAGAAGTTTTAGGAGAAAAATCAGGATCTGTTCAAAGAGCGAAAAATGGAAATCATTTAGGATTAATTAAACACTACAGAAGCCTGATGCCCATGGCACAAGAAGCACATAAGCCAATTTTCCATCTATTGCCTGCTGATGGTGCTATCGGATCGCATCAAAAGGGCGTCCATGATGCCAGAGGCAATTTTCATCAAGTGGCGCTTGAAATTGCTAATCGCTGCAATATATTTATGCATGAATGATATTGAAGCTCAAGATCACCATCTGCGGCCCAAAGGTGCATGACGTGGGATACAGGCCCTATCTCTCGGAGCTTGCATTTAGCCTGTGTCTCAGGGGTTTTGAGATCTTCAATGACGAATTAAATGATCAGCAGTCGGTTGTAGCCCTGATCGAAGGCGATGATGCGCGGGTCAACAGATTCCGAAAGATGGCCAACTCGACCCAGCCGCCTCTGGCCGGCGTGGAGAGGGTATTAGTCGAGGACTATCAGGGCGAGATCATGCCCGCCTGGCAGTTTGCCAGTATCGGCACATTCTCTCAGATGAATAAGGCCATCCCGCTTCTTCTGGAGATGAGGGACGATATCAAGGAAGTCCGGAAGAATACCGATACCATCCCCCAGGTTTTAGAGGAGGTGCGGGGCATTCGAGAGGATATTCAGCCCGAATATGCCACCAATTTCCGGCAGATGCAGACGGACATCAGGGCTATAAAAGACCGGCTAGGGATGCTCTGAAGCTGTTTCGACTTGAGAGTCCGATAGGCAGCAGAGATATGCCCGCCGCCGTCAAGGCTAAAGGAGAGAATATGGATCAGAGCGAGGCTGCCTACGTTGAATCCCAATATGAATATTTTCAGAAGCATAAGTCCGAGGGAATCACATTGGAATCTAATCTACCTAAGGGTTGTATAGATGTATGCCATGAAAGTTGCCAGAATTGCCAGGAGAGTCGCTGCCGCCAGGCCTCTAGACCATATTTTGAGATCGTTTGCCTTCAATAAAGTAGCCAGCTTCTCTGAACTGAGAATGAGCAATGATATCAGCACAAATAAAACTGCTGCTATGATGCTCACTGAGGTCCAATGGTGGCCTGTCAAATCAATTAAGAATTGCTTGAATCCCCCGGAAAGATCATGAGCGATAATGATGCTGCCGGTGATAAGAATGGTTGCAGCCGCAGATAAGAGGAAGGTTGCCGGCTCTTTCTTCATCTCATACCTCCAGCCCCATATTTCCGGCGTTGGATACGATAGCTCCCATTAAGAACATCAGCAAGATCATAAGGAGAGCCAGAGTAGCAGTGATCGCTATGGCTCGCCTGACATTCGGATCCTTAAGGAAAGCATCTTGGTCAACGATGGCCAACGTCATGGAAAGGGCAATGATAATTATGGGAAGGAAGATGAATATGTGTTCCTTGACCTCCATAACAATGCTGTGTGCCCAGGGCTCCGCGCCGGACAAAATTATAGGCTTTACCTGTGACCCGTAGTTTGTTAAATAATTATAGCCTCCAATGATCCAGCTCCCGGCAACTACCATAAAGACTGCCGAGTAGCTGACAATTTTAGTCCTGACAAATCCCTCTTTTGTAGGATAGAGAATCTCCAGTATGATCCAGACCAAGGCAAGAGCCGCCAGACCTCCTGACATCGAATGAATGAGAACGAGATTTTTTGATCCTGAAATTACTCCGTTATATAAGCCCCAACTGACTTCCATGAACATCAAGGGTGCAAGGGCATATCCAAGAATTTTATGAAGTTTTCTGATCCTGGTTCTATCTTTTGCAGCTAAACTGGGAATTATCTGAAAAAATACGATGAGAAGGAGTAAAATTCCGAGCCTCCCATGAATCGATGTCAGAACCGGCTCTTCATGTTTTATCTCAATTAAGAGGCCGTAAAGTAATGTGCCCAGGATAAAAGTTCCATAATAGATGGCAGCCTTTTTATGAAGCGGGAAGATATTTGCTTGTTTACTCTTTATCCTCCCTTTGAGCATAGCCCCTGTGGCTAGTGTATAGGTCATTAGAATCAGGCCGATGATGGCAATGAAAGCATGGCCGATCCAGCTAACATAAATTTGAGCTATTCCAGCTATGGCTAACAGTATGATAAAGCCTAGATAAACATCCAGTTTACTCTTTCCGCGGTTTAAGTTTTCTGGCGTTCAGATTCCTCTTTTTGCCATTGTAGTATTTATATCCCAAATAATTTAAAGGTTCCTTTTGCTCACTCTCATAACCGATCATGGATTTGGCCTGGATCTATTCATGTATGCCTCATGGAATAACTCAAACTCTTTCCCTGCTGCAGCTAACCTCTGCCACTACATTTTAAGAAGCCTGGCATTGATGGCCACGATGACCGTACTGGCGCTCATGAGAATTGCGCCGATGGCAGGGCTGAGAAGTATCCCGTAGCCGTATAGGATGCCTGCTGCCAGGGGGATGGCCAAAGCGTTGTACCCCGTTGCCCATAATAGGTTCTGGGACATCTTAGCGTAGGTTTTCCTGGATAAGCTGACGATGCTTGCCACATCCCTGGGATCGTTCCTGACCAGAACAATATCCGCCGATTCGACGGCTACGTCTGTGCCAGCTCCTATAGCGATTCCCACATCAGCCTGCACTAAGGCAGGAGCATCATTGACTCCGTCCCCAACCATAGCCACAACATAATCTTTCTGAACATCTTTTATGGTTTGGGCCTTTTCGTGAGGCAATACTTCAGCAAAGAAATCGTCTAATCCCAGATCTTCCGCCACCCACTTGGCCACGAATCGATTGTCTCCCGTGAGCATCATGCACTTGATATTCATTGATTTTAGCTTGTCAATTGCTTCCCGGGATTCCTTTCTGATTATGTCGGCAAGGGCTATGGCACCGACTGGTCTATTTTCTTCCAGTAAGAAGACGACTGTTTTGCCCTGCTGGGCCAGCTTCTCCAGCCTCTCGTCCCTGAGATCAATCCCATTTTCTTTCAAATAACCCGGGCTTACTACCATCCAGCTCTTCCCTTTGACCTGCCCCTGGATACCCTTGCCGGGTATGGCCTTGAACTCGTGAATATGAATTAGCTCTACGCCTTTCTCTTTTGAGCCGCTAACAATTCCGGCGGCTATGGGGTGCTCCGAATTGGCTTCCAGAGATGCTGTCATTCTCAGCACTCCAATCTCATCCAGATCGGCCAGAGCTACGATATCAGTTATGCCAAATTTGCCTTCTGTTAGGGTTCCCGTTTTGTCAAAGACCACAGCCTGAAGGTCCCTGGCCTGCTCAAAGGCGGATCTGTCTCGGATCAGGAGACCGGACTTGGCAGCCAAAGAGGTCGAGACTGCAACTACAAGTGGGACTGCTAATCCCAGAGCATGAGGACAGGATATGACCATAACGGTAACTGCTCTCTCCACGGCAAAAGCTGAATCCCTGCTAAAGTAAAACCAGGCGGCAAGAGTAATAGCGCCAACGCTCAGAGAGATTATAGTGAGCCAGCGAGCAGCATTGTCGGCCAGATCCTGGGTTTTTGATTTGCTTTCCTGGGCTTGCCTGACCAATTCGATGACCTGGCTGAGGTAAGTCTCGGAGCCGATCTTCTGGACTTCTACTGATATCGAGCCTTCTCCGTTGATGGAACCGCCTATCACGTTATCGTTCACTCGTTTGGCAACCGGCTTGGATTCTCCTGTGAGCATAGACTCGTTGACGCTTGTCTCTCCTTCGATCACTGCTCCATCAACTGGTATCTTCTCACCGGGCTTGACCAGGACTTTATCTCCGGGTTTCAAGGTATCGACTTTAACATCCAACGTCTGGCCATCTTTGATCAAATGAGCTTCTGAGGGCATGATCTTGACCAGTTCCTCCAGGGCTCTGGAGGCCCCCAATACAGATCGCATCTCTATCCAATGGCCGAGGAGCATGATATCGATAAGAGTGGCCAGCTCCCAGAAGAATACTTCACCTTTAAGACCAAAGACCACAGCTGAACTGTAAAAATAAGCGGCACTGATGGCCGTAGCAATCAGTGTCATCATCCCTATGTTTTTATCCTGGATTTCATTGAAAAATCCTTTCAGGAAGGGATATCCTCCATAGAAGTAAACAAAGGTGGATAACAGGAATAATACATAAATAGAGCCTGAAAATTCTAATTTAAACCGGAACAGCTCCTGAATAAAAGTAGAGAGAGCGAGGATTGGAATTGTAACAATCAGAGATATTATGAATCTTCTCTTGAAATCCTCAGTTACATGGCCTTCATGCCTGCCTCTATGTTCCTTATGAGATCTGCCCGGATGAAGGCCGGCGCCCATATCATGAATCTTATGCTCTGCGCCTGTATCCATCTTCTGATCTTCGGCCATGCCATGCATTTTATGTTCCATATCAGTCGTTGGCGGTTCGGTCGTATCTTTGTCATCTATCACTGTTATCCCCTACATTAATTGGATGGCAATGGATTTAATTCTTCTTGAAAAAGCCTCAAGCGGAGATGGATAGCAGAAACATGCGATCATTTTATCTGGCATCAAAAACTATTATAGATATCTGGCCATAGGCAGAGGGGACCAAGCATTCCTGCCAGAAAGATAAGGTGACGTAAATGATTCTAAAAGCTGTACTGCTGGGTTTGGAGATGGGTGGCAAGGCAGTAGCCATAATGAATTCGCAGGATGCTGAGCGATTGGGAGTTCTGGGCCTTGCTAGAGTCACAATCCGAATTGGCTTGGCAGAGCAGACTGCAATAGTTCATACCTCTCCTGACCTTATACACCCAGGGCATATAGGGATCGGAAAGAAAACTTGGATTGGTCTCGGTCTGATGGAAGGATCAGATGTCGAAGTTGAAGCAGCACCATTTCCTCCTTCACTCCTCTTCATACGAAACAAATTAAGTGGAAGAAAACTGGTAGATGCTGAGATATTGGAGATATTAGAAGACACTGTTGCTGAACGGTTAAGCGATGTGGAATTAAGCGCCTTTGTGACTGCACTGCATAATTTCAGGCTCGATTTGGATGAAGCTACAAGCCTTTCTTTGGCTATGGTCAAGACTGGCAGCACACTGAAGCTTAACAGGCATCCAATAGTCGATAAACATTCCATAGGGGGAGTACCTGGAGACAAGACTACTCTGCTGGTAGTTCCCATTGTAGCTGCCTGCGGTCTTATGATACCTAAATCCTCATCTAGAGCAATTACCTCTGCAGCAGGAACCGCTGATCGGGCGCAAGTGCTGATGCCTGTCAGTCTGGACGTTGGAGAGATGCAAAAGGTAGTGGAGAAAACTAATGGCTGCATAGTCTGGGGTGGGGCTATAAATCTCTCACCTGCTGACGATATTTTTGTAAAGATCGAGTATCCTCTGTCCATTGATCCTTTGCTGCTGCCGTCTATCATGAGCAAGAAAAAAGCTGTCGGCGCAAATCTCTTGGTAATCGATATTCCTTGCGGAAGGGGCACAAAGGTGAAAACGATAGGTGAAGCCGATCTATTGGCTAAAGATTTCTTAGAGATAGGCAAGCGTTTAGAAATACATGTGCATTGTGCAGTTACATACGGCGAGCAGCCTTTAGGCCATGCTATAGGCCCATCCTTAGAGGCAAAGGAAGCCCTGGAAGCTTTAATGAACCGGGGAAATTCTTCGGACCTGGTCGAGAAGGCAGTCTCCATTGCCGGGATAATCCTGGAGATGGCAGGAAAGAGCGAGGGGAAGAAACTTGCCGCAGAAGCCCTCCGATCCGGAAAAGCAGAGAGCAAAATGAGAGAGATAATTGGCGCGCAAGGAGGAAATTCCCGGATAGATCCGGAAGATATTCCTATTGCTGATAAATATTTCACTGTTCAATCTGATAGATCCGGGAATCTGCTATGGATAAATAATGCATCTATGGCCAATCTGGCAAGGTTTTTGGGATGCCCGAAAGACTCGTCTGCCGGAATTTTTCTTCATAAGAAGCTTGGAGATGTAATAACTAGAGGTGAATCATTATTCACCATCTATTCGGAGAGGAGTGCAAATCTGCAGCGAGCCATAGATAAGTTAGACGAATTTGAAATCATGGGCATTGGCGATAGAATGGAGATGCTGATTCATGAGATCAGGGAAAGACCAATTACCGAGAGAGCTATTGCACTTGATAGGTAAATAATTCCGAGAAGCATCCGGTTTAAGCTCAATAATATTTTATGACTCCGCAAGCTGAAGGGAAGTCTTGAAGATGGCCGATTACACCATAATCATCGAAAAAGGCGATTGTAACAACTCTGCCTATTGCCCGGACCTGCCGGGTGTGGCAGCCGCAGCCTAGACCGAGGAAGAACCGCAAAGTTCCCTCAGCCTATGGGCTAACTGCTTTCCCATTCCCGCAGCTGTCTTTTTACTTTCTCGGCACGCGGATCTTCGATCTCCTCATGAATCTTGAGGGCAGCTCTGGCACAATCGATTGCTCTTGCTCTATTGTCGAGCTTGTCCAGCGCCAGGCTCATATTCCAGAGAGCATTGCCTTCGCCCCTCCTGTCCCCGATCTCGCGGGTGATAACAAGCTGCTGCTCATAGAACTCGATGGCCTTGCGGGGCTCGCTCAAGGCGGCGTAGGCATTGCCCAGGTTGCCCAGCCAATTGCCTTCATTCCTTCTATCGCCGATCTCTCGGGCTATAGCCTGGGCCCGATCGTAGAATTCGATGGCCTTGCAGGTCTCGCCCAGGGCGGCGTAGGCACTGCCCAGGTTGCCCAGAGCATTGCCTTCGCCCCTTCGGTCTCCGATCTCGCGGGTGATGGAGAGCTGCTGCTCATAGTACTCGATGGCCTTGCGGAGCTCGCCCAGGGCGGCGTAGGCCAGGCCCAGGTTGCCTAGGGCGTTACCTTCGTTCTTTCGGTTTCCGATCTCTCGGGCTATGGCCAGGGCCTGCTCATAGTAGTCGATGGCCTTGCGGGGCTCGCCCAGTAGGTAGTAGGCATTGCCCAAGTTGCCCAGGGCGTTACCTTCGCTCTTTCGGTTTCCGATCTCTCGGGCTATGGCCAGGGCCTGCTCATTGTACTCGATGGCCTTGTGGAGCTTGCCCAGGGCTGCGTAGGCAATGCCCAGGTTGTCCAAGTGGGCACCCTGAGCTTCTTTGCTCTCTAGTCGGCGAGCAGCGGATAGGGCCGCTAGAAGCCATCTCACATTCTCCTGTGGATGAAGCCTCAAAATCAGAATGCTCCCTGTCCAGGCGAAGTTGCTGCATATGCGGGCGGCTTCAAGGTCTTCATCAGCATTAATCGCAGTCCAATTCTGTCCCCTCTGGATATTCGTCCATTCCAGATCGAATAGCTGCAATCCCCTGTGCGTGGAATCTTTTCCTTGCAGCAAGAGATCGTTGGCCTTCCACAAGAGTTCCTGATAATATGTAGCATGACGCAGGTTCAGGTTCTTATCCCCATCTTGAAGAGAGACCGCAAACAACCTCACCAAATCATGCAGATGATACCTTGCTTCGCCCTCTTGCTTCGGAAACTCGACCAGGCTCCAGCGCAGCAGCTCGCTCAGATGCTGGTGTCCTTCGTCCTGGCAAATCACCTCCTCGGCAGCAGCATCGAAGTCTGAAGGGAAGACCGAAAGCATGCGGAAAATCCTTGCAGTCTCTGCCGGCAAGCGGCTGTAGCTCAGGTCAAAGCACGCCTCCAGGTCCAGATCCACGCCCTCCCTGCCTATCTTCTCCAGGCGGGTGCGTTCGGAGCGCAGCTCCTCCAGGTAGAGAGAAAGCTTTAGGTCGATCTTGACTGCCAAAAAGCTGGCCGCTGCCTGCAGCGCCAGAGGCAGGTGGCCGCAGAGCCTGGCCAGCTCTTCAGCCCTATCGCCGATGCGTGGACAGATCCTAAGCAGCAGGTCCCTGGCCTCTTCAGGCTTCATGGTATCCAGAGAAAACGGCTGGGGCATTCCCGGCAGGGTGAAATTCTGTCTCGAAGTGACCAGGGCGGCACAGCCCTTGGGTGGCAGGAGCGGGATGACCTGCTTATCATCAGCGGCATTATCAAGCAGCAGAAGGACGCGCTTTCCTTCCAGCACCGAGTTGTAGAGCCCTTGCATCTCGTTCTGGTCTTCAGGCAGGCGCTCTTCAGAGCCGCGAAAGGCGCGTATCACCTGGGCCATGGCTTCGGCAGGCTTCAAGGGATCGGGGCTCGTGCCCTCCAGCTTGAGAAAGATCTGGCCGTCCGGAAAGCGGCTCTTGAGCCTATCCGCCATTACCAGTGCCAGGGCGGTCTTGCCGATGCCGCCAGTTCCCCGCAGCCCGGTGATGGTTGCGCCTCTATTAAAGGACTTCAGGATTTCTTCCAGCTCTTCTCCTCTGCCGGTGAAATCCTGTGGAGGCGGAGGTACTCTCGGAACCGGCAGCTTCTCCCGCTGGATGATGCTGGGCTTGTAGATCGGCCCTATGGAGCCACGAAGGTCTACTGCATCCCCTGCTCCCGCTGCCACAGGGCCATCGATCTGACCGGAAAGCACCGGTCCCTGAACGCTTCCGGCAATGTTTGTCTGCGAGCCCTGGACGGTCTGGCCACGCTGGTCGTGCTGCGTCACTGTGCCCTGCTGATTGCCTTTGATCTCCAGAGCCTGTCCGTTTACGATCTCTGTCTGACCCGATTTGCCGTTTATCTCGCCCTGACTGATGAACCGTTTAATGAGAAATTCGTAAACCGCAATTGGTGAGGTGATGGAAGCAAAGATGCCCAGGGCTACCACCCATCTGCTTTGCTGCAAGTCCGGAAATCGATCCAGAATAAGGACTAATGCCACAAGCAGCAAGACTATCGCAGTCATTATTGCCGCTGCAATCCTGACTCGACTTTCTTTCGTGAGCAACTCACCTATTTTGATACTGGCGTTCTTGTGTAAAAATGTTAGCCAAAATAGGGGACGAATTCAGCTTTAGGAGAATCATGACCAGCCCGGCTCCGGCCCTCGGGCGGCGTCATAGGCTTATTCTCCCAAGACGGAATACAAGGGAATGAAGATGACCGATTATATAATTATCATCGAAAAAGGCGACGGCAATTGCTCTGCCTACTGCCCAGACCTGCCCGGCGTGGTAGCCGCAGCTGAAGCCGAGGAAGAAACCGCAGAGCTGATGAGGGATGCCATTGAATTCCACCTGGAAGGCTTGAAAGGAGAGCATCTTCCCATCCCGCAGCCAACGGTAACCGCCAGAAGCATAAAAGTGACGGGGCTAATGTTCTGTAGCGGCATTTGAAGATGGCCGAATGCATCATCATCCTCGAAAAGTCGATAGGAGCCACTCAGCACATTACCCGGGGCCTGCCGGGCTTTGCAGCCGCCTGAGGAACTCCGCCCAGGCTCCGATGAGTTCACCCTTATCCGACCCAAATCCTTTTCTTTCCCGCCAGCACATATCACCCCTGGATGAAGCTCAAGATCACCATCTGTGGCCCAAAGGTGCACGATGTGGGAGAATACAGGCCATGTCTTATGGAGCTGGCCTTTAGCCTGTGTCTCAAGGGTTTTGAGGTCTTCAATGACGAATTAGACGGTCAGCAATCGGTTGTGGCTCTGATCGAAGGCGAAGAGTCACGGCTCAACAGGTTCCGAACGATCGCCACCTCGACTCAGCCGCCTCTGGACAGCGTGGAGAGGGTTTTAGAGGAGGACTATAATGGCGAGATCATGCCCGCCTGGCAGTTTGCTTCTATCAGCACATTCTCTCAGATGAACAAGGCCATCCCGCTTCTTCTGGAGATGAGGGACGATATCAAAGAGATGAAGGGCGATATCAAGGAAGTCCGCAAGAATACCGATACCATCCCACTGGTTTTAGAGGAGGTGCGGGGCATTCGAGAGGATATTCAGCCCGGATATGCCAACAATTTCCGGCAGATGCAGACGGACATCAGGGCTATAAAAGAGCGGCTGGGGATGCTTTGAAGGCTGTTTCGACTTGAGAGTCCGATAGGCGGCAGAGATATGCCCGCCTGCCGCCGCCAGGGCAAAGGAGAGAATATGGATCAGAGCGAGGCTGCCTACGTTGATTCCCAATATGAGTATTTGCAGAAGCATAAGTCCGAGGGAATCACATTGGAAGAACTGAAGCGAGAGCGTGACAGTTAAAGTTAATTATATAATATACGAATAAATTAGATTGTATCAAATTAGATCAAGCGCGAGATATTTTAGGACGGCACAACGCTGCAAATAAGACCAAAAACTCTTTAAGCGATAGTAAAACAAAACATGATTATCCGATGGCATTATGAGGATGAATATGGCAATTGTTATGAATGATCCTGCAAAACCAGTTATGAGACGCTGTTTTATGACCGGCAAGCAATGCATCTTTTCTTCGCAAATTCAGGATTCAGAAAAAGATAACGCGTTTGCTATTATGCCAATGAGACCGAATTTTGAGGCGTTTTATCAATGGAGCCTAAAACCATTCCTGCTTGAAGGATGCAAAATTAAAAACATCCAAATTGCGGATGAGGTAAGGGATATTGGCTATATAATCTGCGAAAAAATATGTCGAAAAATACAAGAATCCGATTTGGTCCTGGTAGAGATTAGTCTGCCTAATCCCAATGTTTTTTATGAATTTGGCCTTGCATGCGGTATCAATCGCCCAGTTGTTCTAATGAAAAATAAAAATGATTCATATAATACTAATAACGTAAAATCAACTCTTAGTCTTCCCTCCTGCAAAGGCGCCTTCAGTTTTTTTAATAGCAGCAAGATTTTTTATTACGAAGGTGTTAAGCCTCTTTCCTTTAGCAATGGCGAGGAATATTTTAAGGATTATATAACTTATTTTCCACGACCCCCCAGCAATAAAAAATTAAATTTTAAAATTCAAATTTTAAGCTTCAGAGATGAAAATAAAATGAACAAGGAAGAGGATAATTTAGATCTCAATATTGAATTTAAAAAATTAATTATCGGTGCTGTAGCGAAGGCTATGGCTGAGATAATGAACGAGATTCTCAAAAAAGATGAGCTTGCTGGCAAAAAGAATCATGTTGAAGAGGGCAACGCAGCATCTGAATTAAAACCATGGGAGCAATTTATAAAAACCATGGGTAGTGATTGGGAGGAATTCACAAAGGCTGAATCAATAATTGATGATACGGAGGTTACAACTGATAAAATTATAGGGAAATTAGAGGAATCGTTTTGTACGCTAATAGATATAACCAATAATGATCCCGTAGCATATTTCTGGCTTGGCTATTGTCACGCGCGTGGTTTAAATGCAATACCAATTAACCAAATTGGCAGAAATAAATTGGATGAAAATAGAAAAAATAAATTAGCCTTCGACATCAGAGCTTTATGGTACGCTGAGTGTGATCGATCAGATCTAATTAATTTTAAAAATCAAATCCGCGAAATACTCGAGCACCTAATGGAGCGCGATTTATCCGATTTGCATAGACGTACCTTCTGGGAGAGATTTCCAGCCGAAACGTCTCTAAAAGTTTTTGTTGGTGCGGTTCATTCGCCCACGCATACAAGAGAAGTTGTAGGTGATTGGGACGTACGTGTCGTCTCAGATCTATTTTCGTATCTGCCGACTGTCAGAGAAGCAACCACAATTAAATTAGTTGCTCCTCTTTATTCTCCTGAAGAATCATATGAAAAACAAAAAAATAAGCCTAAAGATGACGAGTTTATCAAGGATTTTTGCGGAGAGCTCGATAATCATTTGGAAAATTCTAATGCAATTGTGATAGCTTCTCCTGATGTAAATGCACTAACAGAATATCTTCTTTACAAGATATATAATTTAGAACCATCATGCAAACCTTTAACGAAATGCCCTGATGCGGAATTCGATGGATACATAGCAGTAAAAAGATATGAAGCGGATAATTCCAATGGCAAGGAGAAGGATTATGCGAAAGTATTTCCGCGATTGTTCTATAAAAGCGAATCTTTGCGGAAAGGACAGAAAGCAGATAGAGGATTTAAACCACATTCAAGAACTACTGATTTGAAGCCCATATATGAAAAATATTTTAGGCAAGGATTAATATCTAAGAATGGCTTTGATCTTCTTGGCCACTTATTAATTGCGAAATATCCTCCAAATAGTGGTAGCAAGAACTGGGTGGTAATATTGAACGGAGTAAGCGGTCCTGCGACTTCAGCATTAGCTGAAATTTTGACTGGAGGAGGGCTTCATGCATCTGAACCTAAAAGATTGAAATCTGAAAAAATGCTAAAAGAAATAAATTTCGCATTAGAAAGCACAACCGGCATTGGCGTTGAAGCCATTATAAAAGTCCATATTGGTACACCTCAGCCAACTATTGGTACACCTCAGCCCGCTAGAATGACTTTTGCAGATACTCGAGAAATTGAAAGCTGGGATTTCTTAAAAGGTTATGGGCCAAAGGAAATTAAGCCTAAAACTTTAAAGGAGGAAGCAATTCATTGAGTGCATTCAGAGCTTATGACGTCAGAGGCATCTACGGTACAGAGGTAACTGAAGAGCTAGTTGAAAAGGTAGGATCAGCATTCGGATCATGCTTCAAACGGGGGGATGTATCTCTAGGCAGAGATACTCGCATTAGCGGTCCACATCTTCAAGCAGCTTTCATTAAAGGCGTTATTTCTGCTGGCTGCAATATCCAGAGTTATGGAATAATTCCTATTTCCGTTTTAAGCTATATAACTCGGGAAGATAAATTAGATGCAGCCGCGTATATTTCAGCCTCTCACAATTCCGCTAAATACAATGGTATAAGGTTTAGAACTGGTGATGGCTACGGAATGCTTTACAAAGAAACGAAGATCATGGAGTATTATCTGGAAGGCAATTTTTCAAGAGGAAATGGATGCATAATAGATAAAGATCCATCCGTTGCTTTGGATCGCTATAGTGATTACATATCAAAAAAAGTTAATATCCAACGCAAGCTAAGAGTAGTTCTGGATTTTGGAAACGGCTCAGCTTGCTCGATGGCGCCAATCTATGAAAAATCAGAGCTTGAGATTATTAAGGTTAATGAAAACATGGATGGACGATTCCCAGGCAGGGGTCCAAGCCCGACCGAAGAATCTCTTCAAGAAGCTTCAAAGATAGTTGTAAAAAATAAAGCTGATTTTGGAGTTGGCTTCGATCCAGATGCAGATCGAGGTCTGATTGTCGATGATCTCGGTCGAGTTGTTCCTCCAGAAAAAATTGCCATAATCATAGCTAAAAAGAGATACCGGCCCGGAGACTTGGTTATTTCTGGCTTCGACTGTTCTATGATCCTAGAAAGAGAACTCAAACCAAAAGGATATAATGTCCAAAGGGAGCGCGTGGGGGATGTCTTTATTGCTAACCGGGTTAAAGACTCAGGAGCTGTTTTAGGTGTTGAGCGCAGCGCTCACTTCTTCCTGCCCGAGTTCCAATACTCCGACGATCCCTTCGCCATGAGCCTGGTCTTGGCCGAGATCATATCCCAGGGCGAGAAGCTCTCAGTCCTCGCGGACGAGATCCCCGACTATCCCTACCTGCAGAAGAGCATTAGAATCGAGGGGGATACCACTACAGTGATGCTGAGGCTAAAAGATGCTCTCGCCAGAATGGAGCCTGACACTCTGGACGGGCTGAAGATAACCACCGAAGGCCACAGCGCGTTGATCCGTCCCAGCAACACCGAGCCCATAATCAGGCTTTACATCGAGACTGTCGGAGATGATATGGCTGAGCTGGAGGAGCGTTACATGGGGCTGATCGGAAAGGCCATTAAGCCCTAAGCCAATCTATTTAATACCATCCTTACCCTTGCATCATATTGCCATGTCCGAAGCTGATATTAGCGCCAAATACAGAGATGTCTGCGTCCTCATCCCCACCCTCAACGAAGAGGAGTCCATAGGCCCGGTTATCAGGGAGTTCCAGGCTCTGGGATTTCCGAACATCCTTTTGGCAGACGGCCACAGCACCGACGGCACGGTAGATATAGCCAGAGCCGCTGGAGCGCGCATCTTTGTCCAGTCCGGCTCGGGCAAGGGCCAGGCCATGAAAGAGGTCTTGGAGGTGATAGAGGAGGACTATATACTTCTCATCGACGGCGACGGCACCTATCTTCCCTCCGAGGCACCCGGTCTTCTCGAGCCGGTGCTGAAGGGAAGGGCAGAGCATGTGGTGGGCAATCGG
>Ga0116186_1001594_pt1 | contig 21965 bp, 21 predicted proteins | sample AD_JPNNA4_MetaG_FD_89806 | JGI IMG/M metagenome (GOLD analysis project Ga0116186, IMG submission 89806) | Active sludge microbial communities of municipal wastewater-treating anaerobic digesters from Japan - AD_JPNNA4_MetaG | ecosystem: Engineered > Bioreactor > Anaerobic > Digestate | place...
CAAGGAACAGCGAAAATGTCAACCGAATAAAAGTCGTCCAAAAGATTTGTTTGAATTCGTCTGCTTGGTTGTTTTCGAGTCTGTTTTTTGTTGTCGTGTCGGTTCTCTACGCTTGCTGCCAACTCGTTTATACACGCTACTCTATTGCGTCTTATTTCCAATTTTGGGGGGTGTTGGCGTTATAAAGTTGCGCTTTATTTCCATAAGCAAATATAAAACAAATTTCACAAATCATGATTTTTTTTGTAAAATTTTTAAACATCTGTATTCCGATTACTTTCATTACAATACAAATATTTACTGTTTACAGTCATTGCGAAGTGAATCAACGTATCGTGGAGTAGAAGAAAAGAGCATATGCCTGCGAAGTGCGATAAGGCAAATAAAAAAAGGCTGCCTTTTGCGACAGCCTCTTTTATGTTTTGTTCTACTATAAAAACCTTGGGCGTTTTAAATCGTATAGTTTTTGTAAAATTTCGGCAGCATGGTTGTATTTACTGTTTAAAATCATCGCTGCTATGATATAAGGCTTAAATCCTGCTTCTTTGTATGTGTCTATGCGATAACGTTCAAAAACCGAAGCCGCTACCTCACCGGCAGAACACGAAACATCGGTAATGTCGGCAGGAAGACAATGCATATATAATGCTTTTCCGCCTTTAGTAAGTTTCATCTTATCTTCGGTACATTCCCAGTTTTTGTATTTTGCATTGTTGGCAAGAGCTTCTTTTTCGAGTTCCTTTAAGCCATCTTTATCGCCTTTTTGCAATAATTGGGTTCTTCGCTCCATAACATTGTACGGTGCCCAACTCTTAGGATAAACAATATCGGCATTTCTGAATGCGTCTTCCATGCTATTTGAAACGGTAAATTTTCCGCCACTGGCTGCTGCATTTTTCTTTGCCAGTTCAATAACATCGGGAATTAAGTCGTATCCTTCGGGATAGGCTAATTCTACTTCCATTCCAAAACGCGTCATCAAACCGATAATGCCCTGAGGGACAGAAAGTGGTTTCCCATAACTGGGCGAATATGCCCATGTCATGGCAATTTTTTTCCCTTTTAAGTTTTCGAGCGAACCATAAACATTTTTAAGATGTAATAAATCGGCCATGCTTTGAGTCGGGTGATCAATATCACACTGTAAATTAACGATAGAAGGACGCGAAGGAAGCACTCCGTTTTTATAACCATCGTCTAAGGCCTCGCCTACTTCGAGCATATAAGTATGACCGGCACCAAGAAACATATCATCGCGAATGCCTATAACATCGGAAAGGAACGAAATCATATTGGCGGTTTCGCGAACCGTTTCGCCATGCGCGATTTGCGATTTGCTCTCGTCAAGATCCTGCACTTCTAAACCCAGGAGATTACAAGCCGATGCAAACGAAAAACGTGTACGGGTAGAATTATCGCGAAAATTGGAAATGGCAAGTCCCGAATCAAATATTTTAGCAGAGATGTTGTTATCCCTTAAATATTTCAATGATTCGGCAACCAAAAAGGTTTGTCTTAATTCGTCTTCGGTTTTATCCCATGTCAACAGGAAATCTTTACCGTAAAGCTGGCTTTTTAAGCCTTTGAGTTCATTTAAATATTGTTCAAATGGATTCATAAATATTTATTAAATTGAATTATTCTTATTATGTAAAGTTAATTATTTTGTTTCATATAGAAATCAGCAGTCAGATATCAGGAGTCAGAAGAATTTTGAATTGCTTTATTATAAGAATTAAATAATAATGGCATTCTTCAAGCGAGCCCTGTGCAATATTCATAAGCCTCGATTTATCTGCTTTGCTTTTCTTTTTATATCCTTCGGCTATATTGGCAGGAATTGAAATAGCAGCCCTTCTGAATTGCGAAGTTAATCCATATATTTCTTTCTGAGGAAATTTATCGCTGTATTCATAAATTAATAATACCAGTTTATGAGCTTTTTGCCATGCTAACAAATCCTGAAAACTTTTCGAGGGCTCTCGCTTCAAAATCTTATTATCCGTATCCGTTTCGTATGTTTTCAAAATACAATTTTTAAATATTCTGACTTCTTACTCCTTATATCCTGACTACTTATTAAATTACATATGCAAAAGCAGCATAGAATGCAGATGCAGCAACTAAATCGCTAATCGGAACCTTTTCGTTGGGGGCATGTGCAAGCACTTCGTTCCCGGGTCCAAAGCCAATCAGCGGAATTCCATAGTAACCATTAATGGTAACTCCATTGGTCGAAAAAGTCCATTTATCGACTAAGGGTTTTTTGTGGAACAATGCCTCAAATGCTTTCACTCCGGCTTGAACGATAGGATGATTTTCTTCTATTTTCCACGTTGGGTAGTATTTTTCCATTCCGTAGCGTAGTCCGGTATAGGCTGTTTCTTCGTAATATAAAACTTCGACAGTGGCATCCATATCTTTTACAATTTCCTCAATTTCCTTAACAGCTGATTCTTTTGTTTCGCCCCATGTTAATCGGCGATCGAGGTGAAATTGTGCATAATCGGCAACAGCACAAAGGGACGGACTACCCGATTTTATTTCGGAAATGGTAACAGTTCCTTTCCCCAAAAAAGGGTCATATGCCAAACGCTCGTTCAGTTTTTCTATTTCTAAAGCAGCTTTTGCGGCCATATAAATAGCATTTTTTCCGCGTTCGGGTGCGCTGCCATGACAGGAAAGACCTTTGAATTTTACAACGATTTCCATTCTGCCACGATGACCGCGATAAATATTTAAGTTGGTGGGTTCGGTAGAAATAACAAAGTCGGGACGAAGCTTTTCTTCTTCAACCAAATATTTCCAGCATAAACCATCGCAGTCTTCTTCCATTACACTTCCCACAACATAAAAAGTAAGGTCTTTATCGAATCCAAGCTCTTTTAATATTCTTCCGGAAGTAACAGCAGCAGCCGGTCCTCCTTCTTGGTCAACTGTTCCTCGACCATGTACGTAACCATCTTTTATTTCGCCCGAAAACGGATCAAAATCCCAATTATCTAAATTTCCAACGTCAACGGTATCCATATGTCCGTCTATTGCAATGATTTTTTTCCCATTGCCAATGCGACCAATTACATTTCCCAGACCATCAATACGAACTTCATCGAAACCGGCTTCTTCCATTTGACGCTTGAGCTCAAGTTGAACTTCTTTTTCGTTCATGCTGGTTGATTTTATTTTAACCAGTTTGCTAAGATTATTTGCTGTGTAATGGCTGTATTTTTCAGCTAAAGCATTAATTTTTGAAAAAATTTCTTCCATGGTATTTTTATTAAAAAGGATACAAAGTTAAATCATATTTTAATAGATTAGCTGATATTTTTCATTTTTTTAAAATTTCTGATGAGCAAATCAAAAAAGGCTGCACTTTCGCACAGCCCTTTTATCGATAAATAAACGAGTATTAAAGATTAATATCTGTAGTGGTCAGCTTTATAAGGACCTTCAACAGGAACACCAATATATTTTGCCTGTTTTTCGGTAAGTTTGGTGAGTTTTACACCGATGTGTTCCAAATGCAAACGTGCTACTTCTTCATCAAGATGTTTGGGCAAGCGATATACGCCAACCTGATATTTATTTTTGTAAAAATCGATTTGAGCTAAGGTTTGATTTGTAAACGAATTGCTCATTACAAATGAAGGATGTCCGGTAGCACAACCTAAGTTTACCAAACGTCCTTCGGCTAACAGAATAATGGAGTGCCCATCGGGGAAGAAATATTGATCGACTTGAGGTTTTATGTTTACCTTTTTAATTCCGGGATAATTTTCAAGTTGATTTACCTGAATTTCGTTATCGAAGTGTCCAATATTACATACAATCGATTCATTTTTCATTTTCAACATGTGGTCAATGGTAATAACATCGCAATTTCCGGTTGTAGTAACAAAGATATTTCCTTCTTTTAATGCATCTTCCATGGTTGTTACCTCAAATCCTTCCATAGCTGCCTGAAGTGCACAAATAGGGTCTATTTCGGTAACAATAACTCGTGCACCATAACTACGCATAGAGCGAGCAGAACCTTTTCCTACATCGCCATAGCCGGCAACCACAACAACCTTACCTGCCAGCATAATATCGGTAGCACGTTTAATGCCATCGGCCAATGATTCGCGGCAACCGTAAAGATTGTCGAATTTTGACTTTGTAACGGAATCGTTCACATTGATTGCGGGAAAAAGAAGTTCGTTTTTTTCGAACATTTGATATAAACGATGCACTCCGGTTGTTGTTTCTTCGCTAACTCCTTTTATGTTTTGAACCATTTTATGCCATTTACCGGGTTCGTTTTTTAGCGTTTCTTTTAATAAATTTTTAATGATTTTTTCTTCATCAGAAGCAGAAGGTGTATCTAAAAATGACGGATCGTTTTCGGCCTTATATCCCCAATGAATAAGTAAGGTTGCATCGCCACCGTCATCAACAATGGAAGTGGGTCCTTGTCCATCGGGAAAAGATAGAGCCTGAAGTGTGCACCACCAATATTCTTCTAATGTTTCGCCTTTCCAAGCAAAAACAGGGATTCCTGCTTTGGCTATAGCTGCCGCTGCATGGTCCTGAGTTGAAAAAATATTACAGCTTGCCCAACGTACATCGGCACCTAATTCGACTAACGTTTCGATAAGAACTGCTGTTTGTATCGTCATGTGCAAAGAGCCGGTAATTCTTGAACCTTTTAAGGGTTTTTCGTTTCCATATTTTTTACGTAGCGACATTAAACCCGGCATTTCGGTTTCGGCTAATTTTATCTCTTTTCTGCCCCAGTCGGCAAGTGTAAGGTCTTTTACTTTGTAGGTCATGGTTTCTGTTGTTATCATGATTATTTTTTTTGCAAAGTTAATGCATTATTCATTAAAAAAACATAACCTTTCATTAATCTCGTATTGATTTTTTAGGAAATAAAAAAAGAATTATTTTTGTTTAAAAAAAAATGAAAGAACGTTTTTTCTTTTTATCAATCATTACCCTATTTTTGGGGAATAGCATTTGGGCAGTATCTATTGATAGTCTTTTTTTAAAATTAAGCAATAAAAATGATTCTGTAAAAGCTAGAACAGCAATAGATATCGCATCTTATTATGAAGACAAGAACCCTGATTCTGCTCTATATTTTTTCAATTATGCAATTCTAAAAGCATCAAAGTACAAAAACGAAGGTTTTTTAGCTGATATTTATTTAAGTATAGGTGTTTTTTATGGGCAAAAAGGAGAAATAAAAAAAACACTTGTTTATAATGTAAAAGCACTAAATATCTATCACAAAACCAAAGATCTGATTGGAATTACTGATTGTTTAATTAATATCGGACTTTGCTACAATTAATTGTATCAAAACCATTTCCGTTTCCAACTTCAATGCTGATTAAGCCGTTTGTATTGGTCATTGGAGTTTGTATTTCAGAATATACAACCGTTCCGCTAACTGAACCTTGTAAAATACTTATTTGTATTCCAATGGTGGTGTTTGGAACCAACTGATCGCTACTATTTCTTATAACAGCCTGATAAGTCATACCATTCGGACTTTGTCCGAATGCCGGTAAAAGATAAAAGGCAAAAGACAAAAGGATAATAATTCTTTTCATAATTTATTGATTTTTAATTATTTTAAATGCTTTAACCTGACGTTCACCATGATATATCCGTAAATAATAAGTTGATGAGGCCAAATTTGAAAAATTCAATTGAGTATCTGATGAAGTTATTTTCTTTCCATTTATTTGATTTCCATTTAAGTCAAAGAGCTTAAAATTTAAATCGGAAAAGTCTGCATCTTCTATTTTTAAATTTAAAATATGGACGGTAGGGTTAGGAAACACTGATATATTCATTTGAATGGTTTCCGATTCAAAATTATCAATTACAGAAATCTCATATGGCTGTTGAACGCCTTCTGCAACAGAGCCTTCAATACCGCTATGCGTTTTACAGTTTATCTGACTAACAGAATAACTTATTGAACCACTCCCCTGATTCGCATCTCCACCCGAAGTTAAAATGGCTTGTTGCGAAAAAACAACGAACACATGTGCAGAGAAAATGACACAAAGAAGATATTTCATAAAAATATGTATTAAGATTTCTAATCGCTTCGATTTACTTAGTAAAAATATAATCAGAAAAAATATTTTCTACAGAGCAAACATTCAAATCACATACAAATGTAAATCAAATTTTAACATAAACAATAATAAGATTGATTTTTACTAAATTAAAAATCAGAAAACGTGTATTTTTGTATCATTCATTTATTTCCACTATTTTTGTGATTATTTTATAGTATGGATATAAAAATTCAAGAAGTTTCGAGCAAAGCTGATATTAAGAAGTTTGTAAAATTCCCTTTTAACGTTTATAAAGGCAATAATTATTGGGTTCCTCCCATTATTGCAGATGAAATTAAAAGCTTAATGCCGGCATACAACCCTGCATTTAAACATTGTAAGGCAAAATTTTGGTTAGCCATCGACGGACAAAGCGTTGTAGGAAGAATTGGCGCCATAATAAACTTTGATTACAACAAAAAAATGCAACAAAATATTGGACGATTTAGTCGCTTTGAATGCGTCAACAACATCGAAGTTGCAGCATTGTTGTTTCAGACAGCCGAACAATGGCTAAAAAACGAAGGAATGGACATTGTAATGGGCCCATTAGGCTTTAATAATCTGGACCATCAGGGAATGATGGTAGAAGGTTTTGACCACCTTCCGTCTATTGCTTCGGAATACCATATGCCTTATTACAAAGATTTTTGTGAGCAATTAGGATACACCAAAGAAATCGATTGGGTTGAGTTTAGGTTGACCGTTCGCGATATCCCCGAAAAAGCCCTTAAAATGAATGAACTCATAAAACAACGTCATAAACTCAATGTACTTACCTTTAACAAAATAAAAGAACTTCTTCCTTACGGCAATCAAATATTTAAAGTATTAAATGCAGCTTTTGCCGAACTTTTTAGCGTTGTTGCCTTTGACGATGAAATGGTCCATTACTTTGTAAACCGCTACCTTAAACTGCTAAACCCCAAGTTTGTTAAACTTATCGAAAACGACAATAAAGAAATTGTGGCCTTTATTATTGGGTTGCCTTCGCTTTCCGAAGCATTTCAAAAAGCCAATGGCAAGCTTTTTCCTTTTGGATTTATTCATATTCTAAAAGCAATAAAACACCCTCAGGTAGTAGATTTAATGCTAACCGGCATCGAACCCTCGTACCAAAGCAAAGGTGTTTCGGCTATTCTCATTACCGAACTGCAAAAAACCATGCTCGAACACGGCGTTAAATACTCTGAAACAACCGGCATTTTCGAAACAAATCACGATGCCATTAACCACTGGAAGAGTTACGAACACATTCAACATAAACGCAAACGCTGTTTTAAAAAAGATTTAAAATAATGTCAATTAAGGGATTTATAAAAATAAAAATTGGCAGTCGTTTACTTGAAAAAAGAGCAAATAAAATAGTACGCTGTAAGCAGTTTTCAAATCTGGAAACGGCCAAAAATATTGCTGTTTTATTCGATGCTACCAATACAGATAATTATACAACAGCCCGATTTTTATCTAAATACCTTATTGACAACAAAATAAAATTCAGAGGATTAGGTTTTGCCAAACCATACGATGCACAAGAGCAACCATCGGCCTACTCGGGTATTACGCTATTCACTGAAAACGATTTCTCTATTAGCGGATCTATTGCAAGCGATGCAATTATAGAATTCATAAGAACAGAATTTGATATGCTCATAGACTTGCATCAAAAAAACAATTACTATATCGAAGCAATCAATGCTTTTTCAATGGCAAAAATGAAACTGGGCCTAAAACATAAAGATATAGGCTTTTATGATTTTATGATAGACTTAAATGAGGAAGAAGCAAATAGCGAAACATTTATCGAACAAATAAAGCATTATTTAAACATAATTAAAACCGTTTAACGTATGAGTCAATTAAAAGGCACAGGAGTGGCATTGGTTACACCCTTTGACAAAGATAAAAAGGTCGATATAGAAGCGCTCCATAAACTGGTAAATTATGTAATAGATGGTGGCGTTGATTATTTAGTCGTCATGGGAACGACTGCCGAAAATCCCGTGCTAACTAAAGACGAAAAAGAATTGGTACTAAAAACAGTTATTGAAGCCAATCATCAACGCAAACCTATTGTTTACGGCATTGGTGGTAATGACACGCAAAAAGTAACAGATGAAATAAATCAGAAAAATAACCATCCCGATATTTGTGCCTTTTTATCCGTCACACCTTATTACAACAAACCCAACCAAAAAGGATTATATGCTCACTTTGCATCCATTGCACACGTTTCTAAAAAACCTCTTATTCTTTACAATGTACCCGGCAGAACCGGCATCAATATGTCAGCTGAGACCACACTGAAATTAGCTCACGATTTTAGCAACATCGTTGCCATAAAAGAAGCCTCCGGTTCGTTCGACCAGATAATGGAAATAGTAGAAAAGAAACCCCATGCGTTTATGGTTATTTCGGGCGATGATGGTCTCACCTTACCTCTTATTTCCATTGGAGTCGAAGGAGTTATTTCGGTCGTAGCCAACGCTATTCCCAAGCCTTTTTCTCAAATGGTTAAACTTTCGCTGAACAACCAATTTGCCGAAGCTAAAAAATTGCATTATCAAATATTGGAATTTTGCCGTTTGGCTTTTGCAGAAGGCAATCCTGTTGGAATTAAAAATGCACTTCATCATTTAAACATTATCCAAAACGAATTCCGCCTACCCTTAGTTCCTGCAAGCGAAGAATTAAGCTTAAAAATAAAAACCTGGCTCAATAACAACCCATTATAATTGATTGTATTACTGATAGTTTCAATCTTATCAGCCGTTGCAATGTGTTAACTTATAAATGTGTTTGATTGGTAAAAAAAATAATTTTAATAAATATTTCCACTGTACTTTTGTCGTACAATTGTTTTCATAGTTTGTTGTATTTGGGTTAATGAAATGGGTGCCACATTCGTAGGCACCCTTTCACATTTAATAACTCCTTGTATTTCTTAGAAAAAATCGTCAATTTTGCATTTTTAAAATAATGGCAGTAAAATATTTAATCATACGCTTTAGTTCCATAGGCGATATAGTGCTCACAACACCCATTATTCGTTGTCTAAAAACACAAGTAGAAGATGCCGAAGTTCATTATTTAACTAAGCCGGCTTTTGCTCCCCTACTATCAAATAATCCATATATTGATAAATTAATTACGTTAAAAGAAAGTTTATCAAACACAATAAAAGAAGTAAGAGAAGAGCAGTACGATTATATTATCGACTTACATCATAATTTACGAACTTACATCATTAAAAACAAAACAGGAATTTTAACTTTTTCATTTCCTAAATTAAACTTTAAAAAAGCACTCTTGGTTAACTTTAAAATAAATCGCTTACCCGATGTTCATATCGTTGACCGTTATTTTGAAACCGTTAATATTTTTGATGTTAAAAACGACGGTAAAGGATTGGAACTTTTTATCTCACCCAACGACGAAGTGGACCTTCAAACCCTTCCCGAGCCTTTCCATCATGGCTATCTCGCTCTTGTTGTGGGGGCAAAACACACCACCAAACAAATGCCTTTTGAACTATTAAAAAACATTCTTTTGCAACTTGATATGCCCATTTTGCTTTTGGGAGACCAAAACGACAACGCAACGGGCAATAAAATAACCGAATGGGCAAAACGTAGCAATATCTTCAATGCATGCGGAAAATACTCGCTGCTACAATCAGCATCGCTCATTCGTCAGGCAAAGGTTGTTCTTACCGGCGATACCGGTCTGATGCACATCGCTGCAGCGTTTAACAAAAAGATTGTTACAGTTTGGGGAAATACCGTACCCGAATTTGGTATGTATCCTTATTCTGATAAAAATCTTTATACCATCAACGAGGTTAAATCTTTACCGTGCCGTCCTTGTAGTAAAATTGGTTTTAATCAATGCCCAAAAAAACACTTTAACTGCATGATAAAGCAAGATACTTCATCCATCATTAATCAGGTTAAATCTTTTTATGAATAAAACAAAGAACGATATTGAAATCATGTCGCCGGTTGGCTCCTACGAGACACTCATGGCAGCGATACAAGGAGGTGCTCAGTCGGTTTATTTTGGTGTCGGAAAACTCAACATGCGATCAGCTTCAACACTCAATTTTACTATAGACGACTTAGAAACGATTGTAAACATTTGCAACGAAAATAAAGTAAAAGCATATTTAACGGTCAATACTGTGATCTATGACCACGAAATGACCGAGATGAAAGCTTTAGTAAATAAAGCTAAAGAAACGGGTATTCATGCCATTATTGCAACCGATTTAGCTGTTTTGCAATATGCACAAAGCATTGGCATGGAAATTCATGCTTCTACACAACTAAACATAAGCAATATCGAAGCCGTAAAATTTTTTTCTGCTTTTTGCGATGTTATGGTCCTTGCCCGTGAACTAAGCATAGAACAAACTGCTTTTATTTGCCGGCAAATTGATGAGCAAAATATTTGTGGCCCTTCCGGCAAAAAAGTTAGAATAGAATTATTTGTTCATGGAGCACTTTGCATGTCTATCAGTGGGAAATGCTATCTAAGCCTTCACGAAAACAACCATTCTGCTAACAGGGGTGCTTGTTTGCAAAACTGCAGACGAACCTACACCGTTACCGACAAAGAAACCGGTTATCAACTCGATATAGAAAACGAATACATTATGTCGCCTAAGGATTTATGCACCATCCATTTGCTCGATAAAATTCTCGATGCCGGAGTTACAGTGCTTAAAATTGAAGGTCGTGCTCGAGCTCCCGAATATGTTAAAACCGTTACCCGTTGCTATCACGAAGCAGTAGAAGCATATTTCGACAAAAACTATAATCAACAACGTATTGCCGAGTGGATGGAACAATTAAAACAAGTCTATAATCGCGGCTTTTGGAGTGGTTATTATTTGGGCGAAAAGCTTGGAGAATGGAGCGAAAACTATGGTAGTAGTGCAACAAAACAAAAGGTATATATCGGTAAAATTACCAATTATTTTAAAAAAATCGGAGTCGCTGAAATTTTAATCGAAACACATTCCATCGAAACAGGACAAGAACTTTTAATTATTGGACCAACTACCGGCGTGCTGGAATACCCTGTACATGAAATTCGCCTCGACGACAAGCCGGCAGTTAAAGCAGTAAAAGGCCAAAAATGCAGTATTCCACTTAAAACCACCGTACGAAAAAACGATAAAATTTATCGCTGGGAAGATCGTCATTAATGTTTTAAAAACTTTTCTATCCCTTAAAATGTTAATAATGGCAACGAAGTAATGGTAAAAAAAGTTGTTGTCATCCACTAATTATAGATGTATTTCAAGGAATGTTTCATTGGTCTTATTGAATCCAAGCTTCTTTAGATATTTCTCGTAATCGCTGCTCCAAGTCGGTGAAATCACTTTTTTATATCCCAAACCTATAAATCTATTTACAAGCCGTTTATATATATATTTGCCGTTTTTAAAGTCTCTATATTGTGGTGTTACGTAATCTAGTCCAACACAAAGAACATGTTCTTCGGCAGCGTGTGCTAAAAAAACGCCGGCAACAGACATGTTTCTTAATATTAAAAAGCTATATGTATTCATCTCCGGTTTATATTTAAAACCAGGAAAAAACTTCTGTATATCGTCGTTATAAAACTCTAAAAAGCGTATAAGATAGCGATTGTCGTTTCGTACTTCGAGTGTTTCAAAAACGTCTTTATGTGAAAAGATTGTATAAAGAAAATAAACATCGACCGAAGCAATAAAAGCATTTAATATCCCTACCGGTAACGCTCCAATTAAAAACCCATAAGTTGAAAACGAAAGCGCTCCTATTAAATTAATTACCCTAAATTTTACAATGGAGCTCATGGTCATGGAGATAGCAATAACACCGGAGGCAAAATAGCCAAGAAATGTAAGAAAATCGAATTCCATCATAATGACTGCATTTTTTTCCACAATATTTTTGATAGTTCCTGACCTTGTTTTTGAATACTTTCTTCTTCTACATTCACTATCTTTTTATCTCTTACTATCAACTTACCATTACTAATAACATGCTCAATATGTTTTGCTTCCCATCCGAAAATAAAATGCCCCAAAAAGTTGTTTTCGTTAAAATCGGTAGGACTATCGTAATTCAACACAACCAGATTGTTTTCATCATCGCCGGCAAAACTATTTTCTTGTAAATAAACATGAGCATTTCTAAAGCGTTGGTAGGTGCTTAAATAATCTATTGTATCAAAATTTTGCCCAACATAAAAGGCTGCTTTCGCACTTCGTAACATGTCGCTGTGCATGCCATCGGTTCCCAGCATAATTTTATTTTTGTTTAATCCTTCGGAATTAAAAAAGCCAACTTTGTTGTTTAAGTTGCTTTCGGTATTTTGCACCACCCATGCTTTGCTTTTTTGTATTAAGGTTCTCTCGTCTGCATCGATATGCAGGCAATGTCCTAAAATGGTTTTGGAAAATTGTAATACTCCTAAATCGCTCAATCGCTCTACTACGCGCTTGCCATAATTTTTTAAGCAATGATTTTGATCGTAAACATCTTCGGCCACATGAATATGGATGCCTGAATTATATTTTTCGGCTAATTTAACAGCTTGTTTTATGGTTTTGTCAGACACGGTAAACGAAGCATGTAAACCTACCAATCCGGCGTTTCTTTTTAAATAATTTTCGGTTTCTTGAAGCCCGGCATCCGAAATGGTTACACCATCTCTATCGGATATTTCGTAACATAGCAAATGAGACACGCCTACTTTTTCAAATGCTTTTGCCATAATTTCGAGCGAACCTTTTACCGACAAGGGAGAGGCGTGATGGTCTATAACGAAGGTAGTGCCACTTTTTGCACTTGCTATTGCCGTTAGATAAGCACTTATTTCAATCATGTCTTTATTAAGACTTTTGTCCAATGTCCACCAAATATATTGCAATACTTCTAAAAAATTGGCCGGAGATTTTTTTGGTGCTCCCATACCACGCGATAAGGCAGAGTAGGCATGATGATGCCCGCATACAAATGATTTTGTTACATATTTGCCAGTGCAATCGATTATTTCTGCATCAGTCTGACTTGGAACAGATGAAATAAATTTTATTTTACCTCGCTCACCTTCTTCAATCAATATATGGGTTTTAGAAAAGTTTAATGACTCCCCATCAATATAGGTTGCGTTACTTAAAATGTATGCCATACTCTATTTTTTTGCAAAGATACGACAAATAAGCAAAATGCTTATAACGAAAAATTCTTTTGACTTTGGATAAAATAGCTGCATTTTTTTGTACTTTTATAAAAAGTTGTACCTTTGTAAAAAATATATAAACAATATGAAAAAATTACATGTTCTTTTCGTTTTAAGCCTGATTTTGTTTTCAAGCGTTTCATTGTTTTCACAAGCAGTTGAACAGGGAACAACTTTAGTAGATGTGTATTATGGTTGGCCAAACTTATGGACCAATACAGCAAAAACAGCTTTAACAGATGCTAATTCGGTAGATGTTAAAGTAGGCAGCATGGGTCCCCTTGGTGGTAGAATCGAGTATATGGTTTCAGATAAAGTGGGAATGGGACTTGATATTAATTATGCCAATACCAGCGTTAAGTGGAATGAAGCAACAGTTGATGGCAACGGAAATAATGTTACTTATAATTACGATTTTTCTATACCAAGATTTAGAGCTTTAGCATGTTTTAATTTACATTTTGGCGCAAGCGACAAATTTGACGCTTATTGGAAAATAGGAGCAGGATATAGCAGTTTAAGTTGGAATTATTCAACAAATGACCCTGATTACGGCAATGATAGCTTTAGTTTTAATTATGTTCCTTTTGCCCTAAGAACAGGAATTGGTGGTCGTTTCTTCTTTACAGAAAATTTTGGTGCAAATATAGAGTTAGGTGTTGGTGGCGGACCATTAATGGCGTTTGGATTAAGTGCTAAATTTTAACTGCTATACTAAATGAAAAGCGTTGTTTTTTTTATATTCTTGTTTGTTGCAACAAGTTTGGTTGCTCAAGAAAAAAACGAATATTGTATCTTAAGAGTTACATACAGTGTAAAACCCAATAATTTAGATTCTAAACTTTCTATTGACCTAGGGACAAACTCTAATCATTCGTTAAAAGGAATTTTTGAAAACACAAAAGGCGGAACAATTAGTGTAAATAATGCTGATGGTACAGTAACCGTCATTAAAGACGAAGTAGATTTTCTGACAATAATTAGTAAATATGGCTTTAAGTTGATTAACTCCTATACGATGACTTTATTAGAAAAATCGTATGCTAACTTTATCTTTGAAAAAAAGGAAAATCGTTAATCACTTATTAAGTGTATAAAATATTTATTCTTTGCAGTCGTTATTAATACCGCAAAAATCTGTATTTTTACCCATATTTTTTCGGCTTGAAACTATCTATTGTCATAGTAAATTATAATGTAAAGTATTTTTTATCGCAATGCCTTCGTTCTGTTGAATTGTCCATAGAAAATGGGGACTTCCCTGTTGAAGTATTTGTTGTGGACAATCACTCGGTAGATGGTTCGTGTTACCTGATTAGAGAACAATTTCCATGGGTGAAGCTCATAGAGAACGAGCAAAATGTCGGTTTTTCTAAAGCTAACAATCAAGCAATTAGGCAAGCCAAAGGAGAATACATACTTTTACTTAATCCGGACACCGTTCTGGAGCAGGATACCTTAAAAAAGGTGATTCACTTTATGGATTATCATCCCGAAGCCGGTGGTTTGGGAGTTAGAATGATTGATGGTAAAGGAAATTTTCTGCCAGAATCGAAACGTGGCCTTCCTACTCCCCAAGTTGCCTTTTTTAAGATTAGTGGCTTATCTAAGTTATTCCCTACGTCAAAACTTTTTAATCGATACCATTTAGGATACTTAAACGAATACTCCATTAACGAGGTTGATGTTTTGTCCGGCGCTTTTATGTTGTTGCGTAAAGAGACGCTTGATAAAGCAGGTTTATTAGACGAAACCTTTTTTATGTATGGCGAAGATGTCGATTTATCGTATCGAATAACCCTTGCCGGATATAAAAATTATTATTTCCCCGAAACCACCATTATTCATTATAAAGGTGAAAGTACCAAAAAAGGAAGCATTAATTATGTTCGCATGTTTTATTCGGCTATGGCAATTTTTGCCGAAAAACATTTTCGTTCCAAACAAAGCAAACTCATGTCATCCTTTATACACATTGCCATTTGGCTAAGAGCTTTGTTGTCGTTAATAAAACGATTTTTTATCAGCATCGCCGTTCCTGTTTTCGATTTTGTGTTTTTTTATACGTTGCTTTATACCATAACTCAAATTTGGGAAAACATTAAATATCATGGCGAAGGCATTTACCCCGAAAAATTCATTTGGTATGTATTGCCGATGTATTCTTTTTTAATAGTAGGAGCTCTTTTTTTCTCCGGTTTATACGAAAAACGACCGAATTGGTCGAGTTTATTTAAAGGATTAGGCATGGGCAGCCTACTCTTACTTAGCATGTATGCCTTGTTAAGCGAAGATTTACGGTATTCAAGAGCGATTGTTCTATTGGGAATCAGTTCCGCTTTTATCCTTTTTCCATTGTTTCGGTTTTTATTGAATAAGATTAGAATTCCACTTTTTAGCATAGGACCGGACAAACAAAAACGGGTTTTAATCATCGGGAAAAAAGAAGAATACAACAGAACTCTTCAATTGCTAAACACTGCCATAAAATACGAAAACAGTTATTGGGTAAGTCCCGAAAGCGAAGCAAATCAAGATGTATTAGGCACACTCAACGATTTACCCGAAATTATTCGTATTCATAAAATTAATGAAATTGTTTTTTGTTCAAAAGATGTTTCGCCCAAGTCCATCATTGAGCAAATGGCATTATTGGCTGATATGCATGTCGATTTTAAAATCGTTGGCGATGCCATTATTGGGAGTAAAATAGCCTATTCCGAAGAACCTACTTTTGATGTGCTTATCAATGCAATTTCTCAACCTATTAACAAACGAAATAAACGATTATTCGACGTTTCCTTTGCCGTTTTATTATTGCTGTTTTTTCCTATTGCCTTCTTTTTCGTTCGCAATAAAAAGGATTTTTTTATCAATATTTTTAATGTTTTGTTTAATCAGTTTACTTGGATTGGATACGCCCAACCGGCTCATGTTAAGTTACCCAAAATAAAAAGAGGCATTCTGCCCGTTACAATGGATAGTAATAAAGCAGACGAAATGAACTTTATATACGCAAAAGATTATAAAACTCTTAATGACGTAGTAATCTTATTCAAGTATTTCAACTATTTAGGTAATAAAGTTAAAGAATAGTTTTAGATTTTTATTCCTATAACTAATACATCGTCTGTTTGTTGCTGTTTCCCTTTCCAATTTATGAAAAATTCCTTCAAAATCTCACCTTGTTTTTGAATGGGATGTTTAGATAAAGACTTTAGTTGTTCTAAAAATGCATTAAACATAAGCTTTTGGTTGCCATGTCCAAATTGATCCGAGAAGCCATCGGTAAATAAATAAATGGTATCTCCTTTTTGAATAGAAATCTGATCGCAATGAAAGGTAACTTCTGCATCATTCGTAATACTTGAGCTTCCAATACAATATATATTATTGCTATATACTTGTCCATTGCCTACAGAATCAATCACTACAAAACGTTGATTAGTAGTGGCATAATCGAGCACAAGGGTTTCTTTGTTGAGGCGACAAAGAGAAATCTCGAAGCTATCTTCGTTATTGTTATCTGTTTTTCGTATGGGATTCCAACTTCGTTGAAGCCAATTAAGTACTTCTCCGGGTAAGGCATGATTGTGAGTATGGATGTAATTATTCAACAGACTAAAACCTTTAATGCTAACCAATGCTCCGGCTAATCCATGTCCGGTACAATCGGCTACTGCAAAATAATAATGTTCTGGGGTTTCGAAAATCCAAGCAAAATCGCCGCTTACGATATTTTTTGGTTGATTTAAAATAAACGAATCGGGAAAATGGACGTTGAATTGGGTTTCGAATGGAAGAAGCATTTGCTGTAGCGATGAAGCATAAATTAAACTATCGGTTATTTGGTCGTTTGTTCTTTTTAATTCTAAGTTCAACATGTTCAATTGCTCTATAGCGGAGTTCAATTCGTCTTGTTTTTCTTTGATTTCATCGTACTGAAGTTTTAGTTTTCTTGCATTTTTTTGGCGAATAATATATAAAAAGGCCAATAGTATAAGTATAATAAACAAGAACAATGCACCTATAAACATATAGTTACGTTCTCTGGTTCGTTGCTCTTCTTTTTGGCGTATAAATTCAATTTCTTTTTCTTTCGTTTTTAAATCGAACCGCATTTGCATGCGCGAAATTTGTTCGTTAATCTCGCTGTTGTAAAGAGTATCGTTAATTTGTATAAAACGATTAAGATTTTGGTACGCTTCTTTATAAAATTGTAATTTTTCGTTTGTATAAGCAAGATTGTAATAACAATCTCTTTTATCTTTGTAAAATTCGAGCGAGTCGGCTATTTTTAAAGCTATAGTGTAATAATTTAATGCTTCAACATATTTCTTTTGTACTTTTGATAAATCGCCCAACTTTGAGTACACCAACGATTGATATGATAGAATATTCAGTTCCTCGGCAATACTTTTTGCTTTATTGTACAACAAATATGATTGATAGTAATTTTCTTTTTTCATGCTTACCGAGGCTATGCCCATTAAGCTATAAAACATTCCTTCTTTATTATTTAATTCCTCTTCAATAAGCAAACTACGTTTGTAGCAGCGATATGCATCATTAAGATTGTCTAAGGTTTCGTAAATCAAACCGAGTTTATATAAATTATTGAGCGATTGTGTTTTAAACTTAGATTTCTCGCTATATCTTAACGATTCTTTATAATATTCAATGGCTTTGCTGTATTTACGTTGAGCATATGCAACATTGCCCATATAATTATATGTTTCGGAAAGCAGTATTTCGTCGTTTAAAAATTTTGCTCGTTCATAGGCTTTTTCATGATATTCTATTGCTGTTAGATATTCGCCAATATTACATTTAATGGCACCCAATAAATTGTACGACTTACACATTCCTTGCAAATAATTTGCCTGTTCGGCATAGAAAAGTGCTTTTTCGGCTAGTTCAAATGCAAGCTTCGGAAAGTTTCCTTTTAAGGCTTGCGCTTGATTCAATAAATACTCACTTCTGTTTGAATCGTTTTTTAGTGCTTTATATTTTATAGTAATGGAATCGGGTATTGCAGGAGATGAAAAAAGAAAAGTATAACTAACAAGGAATAACGTTATGAGGTATATTTTTTTCATATCTGTTATCATGGTTTTTGATGTTTGTTTTGCAAATTTAACTTTTTTCTAATCAAATAAATAGACTTTTGTTTATAAAATGGCTGTTTTGTTCATAAGTTGTTAAAAAAACACATTCGTTTTGTTTTTAATAATAATTTAATATTCGCTAATTTTGTTCAAATTAAAATTTATAGGTTATGAAAATTACTTTTTTTGTAATAGTGATGACGTTATTTAGCATAAGTTACGCTTTAACACCTTCTCGTCAATATGCAGTAAAACCTTCTGATTTTGGACTTACGTTCGAAGAATTAAAAATAAACACATCTGACGGATTAAAGCTTAATGCATGGTATTTCCCTTCGAGTCAGACATCTTATAAAATTATGGTTTTAAGCGACGATGGCAATGGTAATATGGCCGATTTAATGGAGCAAGTCAGTATTTTTTTATCGTTGGGATATCATGTATTGACATATGATTACAGAGGATACGGCGAAAGCAGTGATTTCGAAATAAAACAGAATTTTTACATTTATGCACAATTTCAAAAAGATTTAAATTCGGTTATCGATTACTTGAAAAAAGAACGTACCAATTTGCCAAAAATTCACTTGTACGGAGTTGGTATTGGTGCAGGACTTTCTATTGCTGTAGCCGCAAACAGAAATTTAGGAACCGTCATTGCCGACTCGCCGTACTCAACGCTCGAGTTAGCAAAACAAAGAATTAAAGAAGCACGCAGTATAGAAATGATGATCCCTTTAGGTTATAATAAAAACGAAATCGAACCTAAATATGCACTTGAAACAAAAGGGGCACAAATGAACGGAGTTTTATTGATAGTTGGAGATAATGACAATGCCTGTCCGGTAAAAGACATTAAAGAGCTTGCAAAGGTACGTCCAAGTATTACTTCGATATATGTAGTTAAAAATAGCGATGGCGCCAATAATTTAACTGTTAATAAAGAAAAATACTTAGAAGAAATTAAGAAGTTTCTGAAGTTATAATAACATTTCTTTGTCAAAATGAAGAGGAAGCAATAAAGAGGCATCCTCAATTACTTGAATTTTGTTTTTCCCGGCCAAAATGAGTGTTACAGGTTCGTTTTGCCTCAATTGACTTTCAAGAATAACTTGCCTGCAACTACCGCAGGGTGGTATAGGCTCACTAACCTGTATTTCATTGTTTATAAAAGCAGTAATAGCAATGGCTTTAACTTTTGATTGCGGATAATGAGCATTGGCATAAAACAAGGCCACCCGTTCCGCACATAAACCTGAGGGATAAGCAGCATTTTCCTGATTGTTGCCGGTTATAATTTCATTGTTTTCGAGCAAAATAGCTGCTCCCACAAAAAACGATGAATATGGGGCATATGCTTTATGTGCTGCATCTGCTGCTTGATTAAGTAAATTTTGATAAAGACTGTTTAATTCGTCTTTCGAAGAAAATTCTTGTATTTTAAACTGAATTGTTTTTTCTTTCACAAAGAAGTTAACTTAATGAAACACAAAAATACATATTTTTTTAGAAAAAAAGCATTCTTCAGAATTTGTCTAACAATGACAAACGATATTTTGTCGAAAACATCCATCATATCTGAATTAGATTGTAGTTAACCAAACAATAGAATTCAGAATACACATTCGTTTAAGACCGTTTAATTATTTCAACTTAGTTTTGTTTCTTTAAAAGTAATTTGTATTGAAATATTTTTGGCACAAGATCAAAAATAAGTTGAAAAACGTATAGGATTATCTGAACCTATTACATAGCAATAGCATCTAACAGCATTAATTGTTTTCAACAAACTGATATTTAAGAAATTCATATACCATTCTAACACCAACAGCAGTACCTCCAACACTCCTATAGCTGTCTTTTTTGTCGAGAAATGCCGGCCCCGCAATATCTAGGTGTATCCACGGATACCGGGTAAATCGTTCTAAAAATTTTGCTGCAGTTATGGCTCCTGCGTGTCTGTTTCCAATATTTTTAGCATCTGCTATCTCCGATTTAAGCATATCTGCATAATCGTCCCAAAGAGGGAAACGAACAATACGTTCCCACGTCTTAAAAGCAGCTGTTTCCAGTTTGTTGAATATTGACTCGTCGGTTTTTGCAAAAGCCACGGTTGCATTCCTGCCAACTGCAGCGCTTGCCGAACCGGTTAATGTTGCAATATCAATGACCAATGAAGGATTAAACTGTTTTGCAAAATGCAATGCGTCGGCAAGAATCATTCTTCCTTCGGCATCGGAATTAAGCATTTCAACGGTACTCCCATCCATCATGCGAATAATATCGCCGGGTGCAAAAGCATTAAACCCCGGACGATTGTCCGTAGAAGGAATTAGACCTATTACGTAAACCGGAATGTTGTTTTTTGCAAGTGCAGCCATACAACCCAAAACCGCAGCAGCTCCGCTCATATCGCTTTTCATGCCATCCATACTGTCGCCTGGTTTAATATTTAAACCTCCTGAATCAAACGTAATACCTTTACCAACAAAAACAAAAGGTTGAGTGTTTTTTGAATCATGTGGTTTGTAAGTTAAATGTATAAAAACCGGAGGATCTACGCTGCCTCGGTTTACAGCGAGTAAACCACCCATGCCCATGGCTTCAATTTCTTTTTTATCATAAACTTTTATTGAAATTCCGTTTTCATGTGCCATGTTTTTTGCTTGTTCTGCTAAATAAATGGTGTTGAGCGTATTGGGTGGTTCATTGATTAAATCGCGCGAAAAGTAAACAGACGAACAGATATTTTTAACTTCATTCAATTCCGTTTCATTTGTTAACTCATCTATTACAACTATTTTTTCTATTTGATGTGTCTTTTTTTCAGGATTTGATAGGTATTTATCAAATGAATATTGACTTAACAATAGTCCTTCTATAAAAGAAAGTAAATTTCCGTTATCATTCGTTTTATTTACGATTTGAATTTCTTTTATTTTGTTTTCTTTAATTTTTTCAAAGATATTTGAAGCTTCGCGACGAAGTTTTTCATATTGTTCGTTTATATTAACCTGCTGGTCAATAACATAAAAAAACATCCATCTATAAAAAGCATTAATGGAAATATTTGTCTTGCCCGAAGCAATCTCTTGTGAAAAATACGTTTGCTCGCTTTTTGTGAGTGAAATATTTTCAGGAAAGTGACCCTTGTTCATTAAATAAATGAAATGTATATCCGGTAATACCGTTTGATTTTTTAAAATTTGAGTATTCATAAGACTTTTTTATGCAAACCTAATTAATTTTTTACTTCAAAAAAAGAAGTTCGATAGAAAGCCTAAAAAAACATGGTCCCGGAAGGAACGAACTTCCGACCCTCCCGACTTCATCGGGATGCGCTAGCCAAAATAAAAAACGTTTCACATCCTTTTTATGAATAAAAAAAAACGAAAATGCTCATTGTAAAGTATCGGCACCTTCGTTTTTCTTTTGTCGGGGCGAGTATTCCGATGAATATCGGAACGAACTTCCGACCCTCCCGACTTCATCGGGATGCGCTAGC
>Ga0116186_1001595_pt1 | contig 21950 bp, 19 predicted proteins | sample AD_JPNNA4_MetaG_FD_89806 | JGI IMG/M metagenome (GOLD analysis project Ga0116186, IMG submission 89806) | Active sludge microbial communities of municipal wastewater-treating anaerobic digesters from Japan - AD_JPNNA4_MetaG | ecosystem: Engineered > Bioreactor > Anaerobic > Digestate | place...
GATAAACGGCAATGGTGCCGATGCATCTCCGGGTGTATATTACTACATTGTAACAGCCAAAGACAAGAAAGGCACAGATTACGAAGAAAAAGGATACTTCTATCTGCTGAAAGAAAAGAAATAGCAGGTATTAACCCAATAAACAAATAGAGCCGCAAAATGCGGCTCTATTTGTTTTCAATATATTGCAATAATACTTCGCCTTTTTTAAATTTTATTACCTTACATTTAGCAAAAACAGGGAAATGGTTGTGATTAATATCGGTGTAGTTTAACACGGCTGCTTTGATTGTTTTTGAATTTTTAGCCAGAGCTACATAGTAAGGCTCTTTTGATTTTTGTTTTATTCGTTTTTCAATCTGATATATCTCGAAGTAATCTTCTTCGCCAATTTTATAAATAGGATGTAAGGGCTCTAAAAATATTTTTCCATTGCAATTTATCTTATTTACATAGCAGTTAATATAATTATTAAGTTTAATGGAGTAGTCTGAATAATATTCAGCCGTTAATAGATATTTTCTATTCCAGTCATCAATAAGGATATAATAATTAGCATCGGGTAATGATAATAATTTTTCAACATAAAAGCGGTAAATTTTTCCTTCTTCCAGTTGTTCCATAATCAATTACTAATGTTTTGTATAGTAACTCTTTTAAAATTTTCGTAACTTACGACAAATGCGCCATAAATACCGGTTTTATTTTTAAATTCTTTTGCTTCATCTATTGTTTTGAAATCGCCAATGGTATATTTGTATAAGCCGTCAATAAATTCTTCTTTAATAAATTCTACTTCGGGATAAATTTCGCTTAATTGATATTTTGAAATTTTCTTTTTAAAAGCGGCTATTTGAATCCTATAAAAATTAGGTTGATTAAGTATAGTCGGTTTAATTTTATTTACTTCTTCTGATTTGGGGTATTCTGTTGCTTGTTTTTGATTTCCATCGTTTTTCCATTTAAAATCGTTTATGACTTGAAATGGTATAATACCAACCGAAATTTTCGATTTATTTTTATCTTGTATAAAATAGAAATTACCATAAATTTCTTTGTAGCCTGAAATTCTGTAATCAACTTTGATGTTGGCATTAACCTTAACTTCTTTGCTTGAAGGTAGTTCAAGCCAAATATATTTAGCCATTTGATTTTGTTTAATTAGAGTAGCTCCGCTTGATTCGATAGGATAGAGGTCAATTCCCACCGGCATATATAGTTCTAATTTTGCAAAACCCGAAATATTTTCTTTATGAATAATAATATCTATTGAATAATCAGTACCGGCCTGCAATTTTGGAGGGATGATAATATCTACATAATAATCAATTTGTGCCCACGCTTTTAAGCCGGATAATAAGAAAAAAAAACAGATATAAATTTTTATTAATCTCATTAATTTATACGTTGTTCAAAAATACAAACTTTATTTAATAATACGATGGGAGTTTGACAAAAGTAATCGTTATCGCTTGAATTTATTGAATTTTGATATTAAAAATCATATAATTATCCTATTTGCCTTTACAATAACGTTGTATATAATCTTCGGCTTTCATAAAGCCAAGTTGTTTAGCTCTTTCGAAGTCGCGGCATGAAGCAATCGATTTATTTAACGCATAATTTACTAAGCCTCGCTGATAATAGTACTTCCCATCACTAGGTTTTAAATCAAGAGCCATGCATAAATCGAAAAAAGCTTTTTCAAATTCATTCAAATCATAAAAACAAACAGCTCGTTCGTAAAAACACTCATCATTTCCGGCATTTAAGCGAATGGAAATGGAATAATTTTCAATTGCTTTTAACTTGTTACTTAGGTTAAAAAAGGAGTTCCCTATATAATAATAAGCATTGGCCGAAGAGGTGTCGTATTGCGTATAGAATTCAAGTTCCTTGATGCTTTCTTTGAATAAGGATGCTTTGTTAAAGGCAAGCCCGGCTTTATATTTCCATTGAATTTCCCAAGGTTGAATGTTATATATACTTAAATAAAGTTGAGCTAAGTTTTTGAATTTTTTTTCGTTTTGCAAAATCGTTGATTTTAAATTCAACGCATCCATGTTGAGTGGGTTAGATTTTAAAACCTTTTCGATTGATTTTAAGGCTTCTTTGTTGTTTTGCCCAAGTATAAATGCTTTTGCCCTCCATATCAAAAGTTCATTATTATCAGGGTATGTTTTTAGAGTATTTTCTATGGTTTCGATAAGTGTATTAATGTCCTTATTTTCATATAAATAGATAATGTCTCCCATTTTTATTTCTAATTCAGAAAACCAGCTTTTTTTCCATAGTTCATTCCATTCTTTTTCGTTGTTTAAAAATGAAAATATAGGGTTCGTTCGTAAAATATTTTCAGGTATTTTATTGTTTGTTTTCAAATAAATGTTCAGCCAGTGTAATGTTTGTTCTTTATTTTTCAGCTTTGCATAATTTTCAATTATTGAAAAAAGCTTGGTTGAATCGTTCAGTTCAAATAGTTTTATGTATTGATTTATGGCTTCTTGAAAATGATTTTGTTTACTGAATAAATCGCCTAATAATTTTAATGCATAGGTTTGATGGGGATTTTTAGCTAATGTGTCTTCTAATATTTTTATGGCTGTAATCGTGTCTTTATGAAATAAATAAATATTAGCTTTTATATACTGAGTTGGAATTTGAGCAAAAATACTGTTTGAAATAAAAAACAATAATAAAAAGAATCGTTTATTCATTCCCGCTTTTTTTAGTTGTCATTACCTGAATAAATCCGGTTATTGCTCTTGGTTCTATTCCTGATAACCTTCGTTCATATACATCGCAAATGTAGTAATAAACACCATCCGTAACTCTTTTTTTGGAATCCATATCTTTACCGTCCCACATGATATCGGGGTTATCTGTCTGAAATACTAATTTCCCCCATCGGTTATATATTTTCATATCAACTTTTTCTACAAATCGGTAGGGACCCGGTTTAAAAAAGTCATTTTGTCCATTGGCATCCGGCGTAAAAATGTTAGGAAGGTTGTAGTATGTACATTCATCAACGCAAATCTTATGAGCTTTTGAACTTTCGTTTAAAAATGAATCGACTGCCGTTACTACATAGCATCCGGCTAATGAGTATGTAGGGTTATGAATATAGGTTGTATCATTGGGGTTCCCTTTTTCTGCTATTAGAGTTAGGTTTCCGTTTAATGTAGGAGAATAATAGATTCTATATCCGGTAACGTCATCGCAGCAATAATGATTAGGATTTGTCCATACGAGAAGATTTTGATAGAGTGTGCATTCTGAATGAACGGTTAAATTAGGAGCACATGGTGGGGTGGTATCTCGTGGCGTTTCACATTTTTCTTGCGAAAAATTAATGAATGGCATGTTGTAATTTCCGGAATAATAATATCCTAACCCTTTTATTTTGTAGCAGTATTCATTTCCGTTGACTAAACTATCATCAGTAAAAATGGTTTGACTGGTATGCCCAATAGAATCCCACATTTGAGATGTAGCATTTTTCCTGTATATAATATATTGTGTGTTTGTCCAAGGTACATTTTTTTGCCATGTAAGATGAACCTGATTATCATCGGGTTGGGTGTTTAAATAAATGCTCGAAGCAATAGACGGATAACCGATTAAAAAACGATTTCCGGGTTCATCGTTGTAGAATTCTATTTTATAGCTATATGGATTTTGAGTTGTATTTAAAAGGCTGTCTCTGTATAGAGTGTCGTTAATTGTGTTAAGCGAATCGATGAGTGTTAATTGCTGTCCCCAAAAGTCAGCAGAACGATAGATTAAATATTTATAAGGTCCGTGTGCTGCTATGCTGTCAAATTCGGTTGGTTTAGACCACTCGACGTATGTTTTTCCTTTTTGAAAATCGGTTGAGTCAATACTTACATGTGTTATGACGGGTATCCCTTTTACAAGGTCAGTGCAAACTTCTTCTGAGGCAATGCTTTCGGCAAAGTCAGGGAAAACCGAAACAATTCTGTAGCAATATGTATATCCTTGAGGAAGTCCTATTCCATTATTATTATCGAGGTAGGCTGTGTCGTTTATGTTGTTGGTTGAATGAATTTTTACAAAACCAATGGTGGGCGGAATTCCGGTTTCGCAACTGTCGGGGTTCCATCCCGAAGGGTTTACTTTGCGATAAATATCGAAATGATCTGCCTGTGAACACGGGCAATGAGACCAAGAAACGAGAATAGAATTGGAGGTTGGGTTTACATTCACCGTTTGAACGGGTGGGCAAACAACCTGAATATACACTTTTTGCTGACTGGCTAAATATACTTCAGAGTTATGGTCTTTGGCTCTAAAAACAACTAAATAGGGGAATTTTTTAATGTGCGAGCATTTTGTGCTCCAAGTAAAAGTATTGGTTAATGGTCCAAAGCCAACTAAGGTGTCAAAATGTGCAGGAGATTCGCTGACTTCAAACGGTCCGCCATAGGCATTAAGAGTTATTTTATCGTTTTGTGGGTCGGTAGTGGTAACTTGAAATGAGATAGAATCGCCGGCCCAAACGCAAATATCAGGTAAATGAGGAAGGATAGGGGGCTGATTGGATGATTCAATAACTTCTATTTGAATATCGCGTTCCAACTCGCTTATTTTTATATAGTTTTTTGTAGTAGAGTACCAGCGCCATTCTTCAATGATCATGGCAACATTGTATATTCCGGTTTGTTGTGGACGTTCCCAAATTAAATCGCCGGTAACTCTATTTACTGTAAGAGAATCACTGGCATAAGGAAACGTATAATTCGGAATCGGCAATCCTGACTCGCCTAAGCAAACGGTAAGTCTGTATGCTAAACTATCACCATCGGGGTCGTAGGCACCCGGATTATGAATAAATGTAGTGTTTAACTTTGCTTTATCAATAGGAGGGTATGTAAGTACGGGTGTTGAGTTATTTCCAACTGTTGGGTTTATATTTAATGTTGTTTGAATGGTAAAAGGCACTTCAACAGAATTTGGAATATTGCGAACTCCGTAATTTCGATTTTGGTCTTCCATCGTTATTTTATAAATACCCGGGCCCGGGAAGGTATGCGTGCCGATATAGGTATTTTTGTTGTAATAATCGTTGGGTAATTCTATTTTCGAAACCCTTGGAATAATAGAGGATGTCCCATCACCCCATTGTACTTCCAGTTCGGGTCTGTCTGCTTGCGAAAGAGTATATGTGTAAGTAACCATTGTAATTTCATATGTAAATCCGGAAATATGACGGTAGCGAATTTCGCCGGCTCTGTTGTGGGTAGCCCAAGCTGATAACGAAAGTAAAGTGAATGCTATAATATGTGCAAACTTCATAATACAGACAGTTCTGTTTTATTTTTTGTAAACGTAAGACCTTGCTCCTGCTGATTCCATTTTATTATAACAAGATTGGTCATATCGGGGTATAGGTGATTAAGTAAATCATTGTAAACACTCAATTGATTGATTTTTGATGAAATTTTATATTCAAAATAAAGCCATGTGGCATCATCTACAATGGAATACTTAATAAATTTAATTTTTGAAGAAGTAATAGCTTTGCCGTTTATCAGAATTTTAAAATGGTTGTTGATATACAATAAAAAGAGCTCGTTGATGTCGCTGCTTGGACTTTTGGCAATAAGCCCGATATTCTTGTTTAATTGCTGAACAATTCCGTGTTCTAAATCGTCTGTAAATACTTTAATAGCAACCTCAAAACATGCTTTAGATGCATTGGGTTCGATATTCGTTATGGTAATATGTACCGGATGAGCCAATGCATGAAGTGTTAAGGTGCAGAATATCAGATAAATGAATACGCGTTTCATGTTCAGTTCAAAAAATTAAAATTACAATTAAATTACAAATAAAACAACAACTTTATAATTACTGAACTCATTTGCAATTTAAAATGTGTTAAATACCTAAGAAACGTTGGATGAAGGTAAATAGGCTAAAACAATTAGAATGATAAGTACCAAACAACGATATATAAAATAGTAAAAAAACTTGCTGTCGGGTGATTGTTTTGCCATATTCTTTTTAAACATAATAAAGGCAGAAAAAATAGATAATACTAAAAATATAATTGAAACAATGAAAGATATGTAGTTGACATTAAATGTTTTATAGTCTATGGGCGATAGAATGTTTGTTAAAATGCACGCTAAGCCAAGACTTATAGAAAAACCATAGTACAACGTATAGGTTACTAAATGAGGTTGCTCTTTTCTGTTGATGAGGCTGAAAATTCCGAAAGGGAAATAATATAAGCCAAGAATTGAGAGAGAAACCACAAAAATTGTGGATGAAAAATTTATTTCAAATGCTTTTAGCAAAATAGATAAAATAAAGACGCCAATAAAAATTTTTTCAAGTAATTTCATAATACATATTTTTTTACATCATCCATCGTTATAGTTTGTTCTCCAAGTATAATTAATCGTTCAATAATATTGTGTAATTCTCGAATATTACCTTTATAATTATATTTTTGGAGTTCTAAAACAGCCTTATTGTCAATGGTTTTAGGAGGTATTCCGTATTCGTTGCAAATTTTGTTTAGAAAGTAGTTTACCAGTTCAGGTATGTCTTCTTTCCGTTCGTTAAGCGATGGAACTTGAATGACGATTACGCTTAAGCGGTGATATAAGTCCTCTCTGAAGTTTTGCTTTTCGATTTCTTCGCGAAGGTTTTTGTTGGTAGCTGCAATAATACGAACATTTACAGGAATGTCTTTTTCGCTGCCAACCCGAGTTATTTTATTTTCTTGCAATGCTCTCAGTACTTTAGCTTGAGCCGAAAGGCTCATGTCTCCAATTTCGTCTAAAAACAATGTTCCGCCATTTGCTTGTTCAAATTTGCCAAGTCGTTGTTTAATGGCTGAAGTAAACGAGCCTTTTTCATGTCCAAAAAGTTCGCTCTCGATCAATTCTGATGGTATGGCAGCACAATTCACTTCAACAAACGGACCGGCTGAGCGTTGACTTTTTTCGTGTATCATGTGAGCTACCAATTCTTTTCCGGTTCCATTTTCTCCGGTAATCAATACACGTGCATCGGTTGGGGCTATTTTTTCTATTAATTCGTGAACTTTTTTTATTTCGGCAGAACTACCAACCATTTCGTATTTGGAGTATATTTTTTTTCGTAGGTTTTTAGTTTCTGTGATGAGCTTGCTTTTATCAAGTGCATTTCGAACAGTAACCAATATGCGGTTTAAATCGAGTGGCTTTTGCAAAAAATCGTAGGCTCCTTTTTTTAAGCATTCTACAGCCGTTTCAATGTCGCCGTGTCCGGAAATCATTACCACAGGCGTGGATGAATATTCTTTTTGCAAAATTTCAAGTAGCTCTATGCCATCCATTTGTGGCATTTTAATATCACAAAGCACTAAGTCAGCCTGTTTTTGCTTTAATATTTCTAATGCTTGATGTCCGCTTTCGGCTGTTTCTATAATAAAATCTTCGTGTTCTAAAATTTCTTTAAGTGAATTTCGTATGCTTCGTTCGTCATCTACTATTAGTATGCTTGCCATTCTTTTTTTTATGCAAATTTACATGATTTTTTTAGTAATTGAAAAATTTATTACTGGTTCATTCGTTCCTCTATTTCGTCTATATCTATGGCGATATTTTTCATAAGATTAATTGGTTTTGAATCGATTAAAATATCATTTTCGAGACGTATGCCAATGTTTTCTTCGGGAATATAGATTCCGGGTTCACACGAAAGAACCATATTGTGTTGAAGAATCGTGTCAACGTTACCGCAATCGTGAACATCTAAACCGATGAAATGTGATACGCCGTGAGGGAAATATTTTTTACAGGGCGAAATGGAGTGGTTGCCTTTTAAATCGGAGGGCTTTAATAAATTTAATTCTATTAATGCCTTTTCCATCAGTTCATTGGTATAGCGATTCAGCTCTTTTATCGATGTGCCGGGAAGCATTTGTTTGGATATGTTATTTAAAATTTCTAAAACTTTATTGTAGATATGTTTGGTGCGTTTATTAAACTTGCCGTTATTCGGAATGGTTCTGCTTAAATCGGATGCATAACCGTTGTATTCGCAACCAAAGTCAAGAAGGGTTAATGAGTTTTTAGATAGAGGCATGTTGTTTTTGCAATAATGCAGCGTTAATGCATTCGCACCGCCGGCTATAATTGGTAAGTAGGCATGTTGAAGGTTCCCTTTTTTTATAAAGCTGCTGGTAATAAACGCCTCAATGTCCGATTCTTTTTTAAATGTCTTAACGTTTTTTAATAATTCGTGAAAAACGTTACCTGTAATCTTAATAGCGTTTTGTATTAGATTTATTTCTTCCGGTTCTTTTATTAATCTTAATTCGCTCATGATAGGTTGAATGTCTTGGGCTCTTGAAATATAGTTGTTTATTGATAAGGGATTATCGCAATAAATGACATCAAACGATTTGGTTGTTTTTAAAAAGTCTTCGTTAAACGTATAGACATTTTGAATACCCGAAATATCTTCAATTTCTTTTTTGCTTATTCCGCATCCTTGGTATATTTTTGTTCTTTCGTCGCATTCCGGCATCAAAATAAAAACCGTTGTTTTTCCGCTCGAATCTTTTGTTAACCATAGCGAATGAATGGGCTCTTGAATACCGGTCAGATAAATAATATTGGAACTCTGTCTGTATGGATATTCATGACCTGCGTTTCTGTATTTTGTGGGTTCTGAGAAAAAAATAGCTACACTATTGTTTGTAAGCTTGTCGAATAGTTTTTTTCGATTGGTTTCAAAAAGAATTTTTAAATTTGATTGATTTTTATCAGTTATCATATTGAAAAAAAAATTACATTTGCGAAGTTATAAATGAAATTTGATATGGCTAAATTTTTTAACTCTTCGGTAGGAAAAAAAATGATCATGAGTTTGAGTGGTTTATTTTTAATTGTTTTTTTGGTTGTTCACTTATCCATCAATTTATTAGCTGTTTTCGATCCTTCGGGCGAAGCTTTTTTAAAAGCAGCAGAATTTATGGAAGAAAATCCTTTAATAAAAATAATGCAATTTGTATTGGCAGCCGGTTTTATTCTTCATATTTTTTATGGAACATGGCTTACCTATCAGAATAGGAAAACTCGCCCCGTACCCTATGCCGTTAGTGCCAAAACAGATGTTTCGTGGTCATCGCAAAATATGTGGGTAACCGGAGCTTTAGTGTTAGGATTTTTAACACTCCATTTATACAATTATTTTTATAAGATAGAATTTACCGACCTTATCGAAAGCGGAAAAATGACAAAATTCGATTTATTAAAAAGTATTTTCAATAAAGAAAATTGGCCTTACAGTGTGCTTTATTTATCGTGGTTTATACTTTTAGCTCTTCACTTAAATCATTCGTTGCAATCGGGCTTTCAAACAATTGGGTTAAACAATCAAAAATGGATAAAACGCTTAAAGTGGATAAGCAGCATATATGCTCTTATTATTGCAATTGGTTTTAGCACTATAACTATTTACTTTTTCGTACAATCGTTGAATAATTAAAATTAGAATATGGCAATTTTAGATCCTCGAATACCGGATGGCTCCATTGAAAAAAAATGGGCTACTTTTAAATCGACATGTAAGCTGGTTAACCCTGCCAATAAACGCAAGCTGGATATTATTGTCGTAGGTACAGGTTTGGCCGGAGCCTCGGCAGCCGCTTCGCTTGGCGAATTGGGTTACAATGTAAAAATATTTTGCTATCAAGACAGTCCTCGTAGAGCTCATAGTATTGCAGCTCAAGGTGGTATAAATGCAGCAAAAAATTATCAAAACGATGGCGATAGCGTTTACCGTTTGTTTATCGATACGTTAAAAGGTGGCGATTATCGTGCTCGTGAAGCAAATGTCTATCGTTTGGCAGAAGTCAGCAATTCCATTATCGATCAATGTGTAGCTCAAGGCGTGCCGTTTGCTCGCGATTATGCCGGTTATCTTGATAATCGTTCGTTTGGAGGAGCTCAGGTTTCTAGAACATTTTATGCCCGCGGGCAAACAGGGCAGCAATTGTTGTTGGGTGCATACAGTTCACTTAATAGGCAGATTGCAGCCGGTACGGTTAAGCTTTATCAAAGAAGAGATGTTTTAAATATCGTAATGGTAGATGGGAAAGCACGAGGAATTATTGCCAGAAATTTAGTTACAGGCGAAATAGAACGTCATTCAGCTCATGCAGTTGTTTTAGCAACCGGTGGATACGGTAATTTATATTATTTGTCAACCAATGCTATGGGGTCGAATACAACAGTTATTTGGCAGGCGTATAAAAAAGGTGCGTTCTTCGCAAATCCTTGCTTTACTCAAATTCATCCTACTTGTATTCCGGTGCATGGCGAATACCAGTCAAAATTGACTTTGATGAGCGAAAGTTTGAGAAATGATGGCAGAATATGGGTACCCAAAAAACTTGAAGATGCTAAAAAACTACAACGTGGTGAAATAAAGGCTAATGATATCCCCGAAGAAGACCGCGATTATTATCTTGAGCGTCGTTATCCGGCATTTGGCAATTTAGTGCCTCGCGATGTAGCTTCCAGAGCCGCCAAAGAACGTTGTGATGCAGGTTATGGAGTGAATAATACCGGCTTGGCTGTATTCTTAGATTTGGCCGATTCTATTAAGCGTTTAGGTAAAGATGTTATTGAAAAACGCTACGGAAATCTTATTCAGATGTACGAAAAAATTACGAATGAAAATCCATACGAAACTCCGATGATGATTTATCCCGCAGTTCATTATACCATGGGCGGTTTATGGGTCGATTATCATTTAATGACAAACATTCAAGGTCTTTTTGCTATTGGCGAATGTAATTTTAGCGACCATGGAGCAAATCGATTGGGAGCATCTGCATTAATGCAGGGGTTGGCTGACGGATATTTTATCTTGCCTTATACAATCGGTCATTATTTGGCTGATATGGTTAAAGTTCCGAGAATCGATACAGGAACTCAAGAATTTGAGCAAGCTGAAAAAGAGGTTGAAAACAGAATTGAACATTTATTATCAATAAAAGGTACCGAACCGGTAGATTATTTCCATAAAAAATTGGGAAAAGTAATGTGGGACTATGTTGGAATGGGAAGAAATGAAGAAGGATTAAAAACCGGAATCGAAAAAATCAAAGAAATTCGACACGAATTTTGGAAAAATGTAAAAATTACCGGAACCAATAATGAGTTTAATCCTGAATTGGAAAAAGCATGGAGAGTGGCAGATTTCTTAGAGTTGGGTGGATTGTTAGCTAAAGATGCCTTACATCGGGAAGAATCGTGTGGCGGGCATTTTAGAGAAGAAAGCCAAACAGACGATGGAGAAGCTAAACGCAACGATGAGAAATTTGCCTATGCTGCTGCTTGGGAATATAAAGGCGAAGATGCAGATCCCGAATTGCATAAAGATGAACTTACATTTAAAGAAGTGAAAATTGTTCAGCGAAACTATAAATAATACCGTATAAAGCAAATCATTAATATAGATTGAAAATTAACTATTATGAATCTTAAATTAAAAATATGGCGTCAGGCAAATCCTAAAGATAAAGGACATTTTGAAGAATATTCGTTAGAAAATGTAAGCTCCGACGCTTCTTTTTTAGAAATGCTGGATATACTAAACGAAAAATTGATTCGTGAAGGAAAAAATCCGGTTGCTTTTGATCATGATTGTCGCGAGGGTATATGTGGAATGTGCAGTTTGTATATCAACGGTCGTCCTCATGGTCCAGACGATGATATAACGACATGCCAGCTTCACATGCGAAAATTTAAAGATGGCGAAACCATTACAATAGAACCATGGAGAGCAGGAGCTTTTCCTGTTGTAAAAGATTTAATTGTAGATAGAAATGCGTTTGATAAGATATTACAAGCCGGAGGTTTTATTTCGGTTAATACAGGCTCGGCACCCGATGCTAACAGTACACCCATTCAAGCCGAAAAAGCAGAAGAAGCTATGGATGCTGCAGCATGTATTGGCTGCGGTGCTTGCGTTGCAGCTTGCAAAAATTCATCTGCCATGTTGTTTGTTGCTGCAAAAGTTTCGCAATTTGCACTCCTCCCACAGGGCAAGCCCGAAGCTTCAAAACGCGTAAAAGCCATGATTGCGAAAATGGATGAACTAGGTTTTGGAAGTTGCACCAATACAGGAGCTTGCGAAGCAGAATGCCCTAAAAACATATCAATCGCCCATATTGCACGATTAAATAGAGAATACTTATTAGCCAATATCAAAGATTAATTCAAACACGAACCAATATCGACCATACATTCATAAAAACAGCTTTAAAAGCTTAATTTCTTATATTTTTCAATCGCTTTTTGTTTTTTATGGTTTAAAAAAAAGTTTGCTTTTTTGTAGGGCTCAAAAAGTTGTATTACTTTTACTTTGTAAAAACAAAACATATGAGCGAAACCATTTTAAAAGCATTGATGCGATTATTTGCCATCATTGCCGACGTTGATAACGAAAACGAATCAGGTGTTAGCGAAAAGGGTAGAGAGGTTGTAGCTTCTTATTTGAAACAACAACTTAGCCAAGAACTAGTCGATCAGTATTTAGCACTTTTTGATCAATATTTTTTGGAACAGCAAGGTAAAAAAGGTAAAAAACGCTTATCGGCAAATAGTGTAAAAGTATTGGCTATATGCTCCAAAATAAACGATGAACTTCGTCAAGAGCAAAAAATATTGGTTTTACTTAAATTGTTTGAGTTTATAAATTACAACGAAAGCATCAGCGAATATGAGTTGGAATTTGTAAAAACAGTTGCCGAAACCTTTAACATCCCTGCCTTAGAATACGAAAATTGTAAGGCTTTGATACTCGAAAAACCGGACAAAATACCGTATAAAGAACATTTGCTTATCATCGATCATAACTCAGAAAATACGATACCCGGAGCAAAACATATTTTTAATCATAACTTAAACGGGCAGTTGGTTATTCTTCATGTTGAATCGACCAATATGTATGCTTTTGGCTACATAGGAGATGAAACACTTTATCTAAATGGTCAGCTGATCTATCCTAAAAGGGTATATATTTTAGTAAAAGGTTCTACCATCCGAAGCCCCAAATTAGCTCCGATTTATTACAGCGATGTGGTGGCATCGTTTCTTAGCACGAAGCAAAGTCAAAAAATTACATTTACAGCCAAGCACGTTTCTTTTAAATTTAAAAATTCAAATAACGGACTGCATGATTTTAATTTTAGCGAAGAAACAGGCCAGTTAATTGGCGTAATGGGCGGCAGTGGAGCAGGAAAATCAACTTTATTAAGCATTTTAAATGGCAATATGATACCCGACGAAGGTGAAGTGCTTATTAATGGGTATAATGTTCATTCGGAGAAAGATAAGATAAAAGGTGTAATTGGTTTTGTTCCTCAGGATGACTTGCTAATCGAAGAACTTACGGTATATCAAAACTTGTATTACAATGCAAAACTTTGCTTTGCCGATTTTACCGAACAACAAATAGATGAGGCTGTTACCAAGGTTCTTCAGGATTTGGATTTGTATGAAATTCGAAATTTAAAAGTTGGCGGACCATTAAACAAGTTTATAAGCGGTGGGCAGCGTAAACGTTTGAATATAGCGTTGGAATTAATCCGCGAACCCGATGTGATGTTTGTCGATGAGCCAACATCGGGACTTTCGTCAATGGACTCAGAAATGGTAATGGACTTACTGAAAGAAATTACCTTGAAGGGTAAATTGGCTATTGTAAATATACATCAACCCTCGTCCGATATTTTTAAATTATTTGACAAAATACTCATTTTAGACAAAGGTGGTTATCCGATTTATTACGGTAATCCGGTAGAATCGCTTATTTATTTCAAAAAGGCAATCAATCATGTAAATGCGGACCAAAGCGAATGCCGTTGTTGCGGTAACGTAAATCCTGAGCAGGTTTTACAGATTGTTGAAACCAAGGTGGTGGATGAATACGGGAAATTGACTCGAAACCGTAAATTTGCTCCTTCAGAATGGTTTAAGCATTACAAGGAAAGTTTGGACAATGATTTTAAAGAAAAATCGTTTGAAAAAGAGATTCCCCCCAACAATTTCAATATTCCATCGCGTTGGAGGCAGTTTAAAATTTTTATTGTAAGGGATGTCTTATCAAAGCTTACAAATAAGCAATATGTATTGCTGAACTTTTTAGAAGCTCCCGTATTGGCTTTCATTTTAGGATATTTTACAAAATACATTGCCGGCGATCATTATATTTTTAGCGAAAACGAAAATTTGTTTGCTTATTTGTTTATGGCGATAGTGGTTGCATTATTTTTAGGTATGACGGTAAGTGCCGAAGAAATAATTCGCGACCGAAAAATATTGCAACGCGAAAAGTTTTTAAACCTGAGTCGCTTCAGTTATATTAATGCTAAAGTAATCATTATGTTCGTTTTATCGGCAATACAAATGATTACATTTGTTTTAATAGGTAACACTATTTTAGGCATCAAAGGACTTACCTTGGAATATTATTGGATTTTGTTTACTACAGCTTGCTTTGCCAATATGCTTGGGCTAAATATATCGTCGGCATTAAATTCTGTTGTAACCATTTATATTCTTATTCCTTTTATTTTGGTTCCGCAATTATTGTTGAGCGGAGTTATAGTAAAATTCGATAAACTTCATAAATCGGTTGCCAGTGTGAGGTATGTGCCGGTTGCAGGCGATTTGATGACTTCGCGCTGGGCGTTTGAAGCATTAGCAGTTACTCAGTTTAAGAAGAATAAGTGGGAAAAGAACTTTTTTGAAATCGATAAACGTAAAAGCTTTAACGAATTCAAATTTAATTATTTGATTCCCGAATTAATCAATCGCCTCGATGCATGCGAACGATATTTAAACGAAAAAGACGAGGAAATTCCTTTTGAAAGGAATCTTACTATCTTAAAGAATGAGATTCGTTCAATGGAAAATCTTTTTCAAAAGAAAAAATTCAATGGTTTTGAGCTCTTGGTTCCCGGTAAATTCAGTTCCATTGTTGCTTCGAATGTACGCGATTATTTGGAAGAAAAGCGTAAGTTTTTTGTGAAACAATACAACAAAGCGACTTCCGATGGAGATAAAAAATTAAGCGAGCTGTCTGCAACCTATTCAAACGAAGAAATTGTTAAAATGAAAGAAAACTATTATAATATATCGTTGGCAGATTTAGTTACGAATAAAAATACTTTTCAAACACTGGTTGAGGATGATGATAGATTGATTCAGCTTACAAAACCTATATTTAAAGATCCGGATTCGAATTATGGTAGGGCTCATTTTTATGCTCCATACAAACGTTTGGGAAGCCTGGAGATAGATACATTCTGGTTTAATACCATGTTTATTTGGCTTACAACGATTTTAATGTATATAGCATTGCAATTCGATTGGCTTAAGAAGTTACTGAGCAGTTCGCTGTGGTCAAAAATTAAATTCGGTAAGAAAAATGACGATTAGCGGTTTTACAATGGTGCGTAATGCCACCAAACTTTATTTTCCTATAAAAGAGAGCATTTCAAGTATTTTGCCGATGGTTGATGAGTTTATTGTGGCATTAGGAAAAGGTGATGAAGATGATACCACCGAACAAGAAATACAATCACTTCAATCCGATAAAATTAAAATTATACATCGTGAGTGGGATTCAACATTGTATAAAAACGGAAAAATATTTGCACACGAAACCAATATTGCATTAAAAGAATGTAAGGGCGATTGGTGCTTTTATTTACAGGCCGACGAGGTTATACATGAAAATGATTTGCCAATATTAAAAAAAGCTTGTGCGCATTTTCTTGAGCATAAAAATGTAGATGGTTTTACGTTAAAGTACCATCATTTTTTTGGCGATTATCAACATTACTTACCCATTCATGGTTGGTGCAGAAGCGAAATACGCATTGTGCGCAATAACATAGGCGTTTATTCATACAACGATGCTAATACTTTTAGAAAAGGAAACAATGAAAAACTCAATATCATAGCCCTTGATGCGTATGTATATCATTATGGCTGGGTACGACCACCTTTTTTGATGCAAAAAAAGAAAAACGTTCAGGATTCTATTCATGCCGGCCAACATGAGGTGGTTGAAAAGGAAGAAGTTTTTTCGTATGGCAATTTGTCAAAAGTTCCCATTTTTCATGGCTCTCATCCAAACGTCATGCAAGAGCGTATTGCAAACCTTTCGTGGTCGAAAGAATTATCTTTTAACGAAGTGAAATTGATGCGACCCAAAATGAAGCACGAAAAAGTAAAATATAAAGTTCTTAGTTTTTTTGAAAATAAACTTTTAGGCGGAAAACAACTTTTTGGTTACAAAAATTGGAACAAATTGGGAAAGTATGTCGCTCAACGGGAATAATACAATTTAATTGCAGATATGATGTTTTAATAGGCTAAGATGTTGATAATCAAAAAAATATTTTAGTGTTCTCTATGGGAAATTAATTTGTTTGCAGACTTAAAGTACATGTTATAGGGAAATGGTCGCTTACGTCAATTCGGTGAATTTGATATTGGCATGAGTTAAAATATGAACTATGTAAAATATAGTCGATTCGCAAAAAAGGAATGTTGCCATTATAGGTACTTCCCAGATTTTTATCCATCAGCGAATAACTATCGATTAGGTTTTTAGAAATGATGGAGTAGGTATATGAAGCAGGAGTATCGTTAAAATCGCCACATACAATTACCGGATACGGGCATTGATGAATGTGAAGTGCAATGGTGTATGCTTGTATATTTCGTTTTTTGGATGCTGAAATCAACCTGCGCAATACCGATTTCGATTTCTCAATTTGAACATCGTCCGGTTTATGTTCAATGTTTGCTATAAAGGCATAATCTTCATTTCCAAGTCGAACGCTCTCTAAATGCATGTTATATATACGAACGGTGTCTTTATTTATTAAAACATCGGTAAAGATACACATGTTCGATGTTCCGCTAAATGTAATTTCGCCTTTATTGACAATAGGATACCGGGTTATGGTAGCAATTCCAAAATAATCTGATTTTCTGTTGATGACAGGGAAATAGGCATGAATATTTTTGGTTTTTAGTCCTTTGAGCAAAAAGTCGGTAGTAATGTACTTGCCGTCACTTTGGTAATAATATTCCTGAAAACAGGCAATATCGGGGCTCTGATTTACAATAAAATCTAAGATGTTTTGATGGTTCGGATGATTCGTTTTCCAACTGTACACATCAAAAAGACGTACGTTAAAACTTAGTACTTTAAAGGATTGGTTTGTACTGCAATTTTCTTTTTTTAAAATGGAACTAAAATTCAAAAAGCGGTTAAATACTGTCAATCCCCATATAAAGAAAGGTAATGCAATTAGTAAAGTAATAAAGTACTTTCTGTACAATGCAATAATAGTGAATATAAGAAAAACAATAAAAGTAAAAGGGAATCCTAAACTGAAAACAGAGGGGAGTATCCATGTGTTGGAGTCGATATATTTAGCAGATAATGATATAATTAAAACAACGAGTAACAGAAAATAAACAACGATAAACGAACTTTTTAATAATCGTCTGAACAGACTTTTTTTCTTTTTTGGCAGGTACGTCATTTATTTCCGGCTTTAAATAAGGTTTCTTTTTCTTTTTTCGACAAGCTGTCGTATCCTTGTTTTGCTATTTTGTCTAAAATTCTGTCTATTTCTTTCTGTAGCTGTGCTTTTTTGAAGTTATATTCCTCATCGCTCATGTTGCGAACATTTTGGTAAGTCGATTTCTTTTTTCTTAAATTAAAACGGGGGAACGTAATTTTCGGGAATTTATATTTTGGTTGACGTAATAGTAAACCGTAGCAAAGTCCGTAAAAGGCTCCGCCAAGGTGTGCTATGTGTCCGCCACTATTCTCGCCGGCTATGCTCAAAAAGTCGATGATAATGGTGAAAATTGCAATGTGCTTTAGTTTTATTTGGCCAATAAATAATAGGTTCATTCTATATTCCGGAACATAAAACGAAATGGTTACCACTACAGCAATTACAGCAGCCGATGCACCTAATGCTTTGGAAATGTTTACCAAATCATTAAAAGCAGGGAAAAAATTAAATGCCAAAATATAAAAGATGGCACCAAAAAGTCCACCAATAATGTATGTATATAATAGTTTTTTTGAGCTTAAGTAATCGACAAAAATTTTTCCAAACCAATAAAACCAAAGCATATTGAACACAATATGCAATATTTCTTCGTGAGTAAACATATACGTAAACGGAGTCCAGGGCATGGTTTTTAAAATGTGAATATTGGCAGGTAGCATCAGGTAGTTAAGAATATAATATAGGCTTTGGTCTTCAAAATGAAATAAAAAAACAAAAAGCCTTGAAAAACTGATTAATAAATAAACCGCTATATTGATATAAAGTAATTTAGTAAGGTAATTACCGTACTTAAATTTCGTCCAGGTTTTCTTTAATAAGCCGTCCATGTTTGATTAATATCGTTTTTTCTTCCAAAATAATATCAAGATAATGCCAAACAACATTCCCCCAAGATGTGCAAAATGAGCTACATTGTCGCCGGGTTGATTCATAATACCACTGTAAAGTTCAAAAAAACCATACAAAATGACAAAATATTTTGCTTTTATGGGAACAAAAAAGTATAGGTATATCAAAGCATTTGGAAACATCATACCAAAAGCTAATAATAAACCAAATACGGCTCCCGAAGCACCCACCGTAGGTATATTGATTTGCATTAAATACTGATGGTCGAGAAAGCGGAACGATTCAGTAACAAAACCCGGGTCGGTTCGATATAAAGACCATTGGGAAATAAATTCGTTAAGTTGAAGCTGATAATCAGGAAAATGGTGCACAATGATATATGCAAAAGTTTCGGGTGATGGGCTGTTTTTATAGGCTAAAATAGCATGCTCTAAACCATGAAAACGATACCAGCTTATAAATAGATGAAGAGCTGCGGCTCCCAATCCTGTGAAAAAGTAATAGAAAGCGAAACGTTTGCTGCCCCATATGTTTTCAATGGCTGAGCCAAACATCCAAAGAGCAAACATGTTTGAAAAAATGTGCATGAAATTACCATGCATAAACATATGAGTAATAAGTTGATATGGGTGAAAATATTCAGATCCAAAATAAAAAAGCCCCAAATTGTAAGTAAGGTCTATATTGAATTTAGTGGCAAAAACATAGGTTGCTAAAAACAATAAGCCATTGATAATGAGAATGTTTTTTACCACCGGTGGCATTAATCTAAATCCGCTTGGGGAGTAGTAGTTCATATTTGTTGTTTATTTAAAAAGTTGGTCTATGTCTTCGTTTGGAATGATATGAAAAATTGTTTTTCCGTCCGGAGTATATTGGGGTTGAGAAGTAGAAAATAGGCTGTCGAAAAGGTGTTGTCGTTCATTTTCGGATAGCGATTGCCCTTTTTTGATCGCCGATGAGCGGGCAAGTTGAACAAGCATTTCGTTTATGTTTAACTCTTCGGGATTTTTTTCACTTTCTTCAAACTGATGAATAAAATGTTCCATTGTACTGGCTAAATTGAAATTTGACCAATACGAGGGGATGCCTTCAACATTAAATTGTCCGTCAGATAAGGTTGTTATAATAAACCCCAGCCGTTTTAAATGAGGTATAAGTGATTTAAAATATTCGGCATGGTGAATTGGTAAATGCAAAATTTCGGGAAAAATTAATTTTTCGGTATAGACCTCATCTTGTTTATATTTTTCTTCTAACATTTCGTACAAGATTCTTACATGAGCTCTATACTGGTCTATGAGCATAATGCCCGATTTAACCGGTACCAGCAGATATTGATTTTTTATTTGCAAAACCCCGCTATTCCCTGTTTCGTTATATGTTTCTAAAGGAATTTTGTGTTGTGTTTCGGCGGGTGAAATGGATGGGGTGTCTTGTTCAAAAAGTTTTTGCCAGTCTTTCGTTACTTGTTTTGTTTTGGTTTGCTCAAAGGGATTATAGTTAGGATTAATTTGGATTTTTGGAGCGTTGAGGGGTTGATTTTTGGAAAAATTGGGCAATTTAATACTACTTTCGTTTTCAAAGTCTATGTTGGGTAAAATATTGGTTTTCCCAAGTGTTTGTCGTACAGCAGCTTCTAAAATTTGCGAAACAGCCCGTTCGTCTTCAAATTTAATTTCGGTTTTGGTGGGGTGAATATTTACATCTATGCTGTTGGGATCGCATTCAAAAAAAATAAAATACGAGGGAAGGGTTTCGGGCAAAAGTAAGTTTTCGTATGCGTTTAAAATTACTCTGTACAAAAAAGGATGTCTCATGTAGCGGTTATTGACAAAGAAAAATTGCAATCCGCTTTTCTTTTTGGCATATTCGGGTTTGCCAATAAATCCACGAATAGTTATAATTGAAGTATCGACGTTGATGTCAACTAATTCGTTTGATAAATTTTTACCGAAAATGTGAATAATTCGTTGCTTTAAACTGGTGGGGCTGAGCGAATAAATTTCTGTGTCGTTATGTGTTAAAGAAAAAGCAATGGTTGGATGTGCCATTGCAATTCGATGAAATTCGTCTAAAATGTGTTTAAACTCGATTATGTCTGACTTTAAAAAGCGTCTTCGTGCCGGGATGTTGTAAAAAAGATTTTTAACAGTAAATATGCTTCCTTGTTGACAAACGATAGGTTCTTGGTTTATGAGTTTGTTTCCGTGCAGTTCTATTTTAAATCCTAAATCGTTGCCTTCTTTTCGTGTTTGCAGTTCCACTTGAGCTACCGACGAAATGGCTGCCAGTGCTTCGCCTCTGAAACCAAAGGTAGAAATAGAAAATAAATCGTTGGCTTCGGAGATTTTGGAGGTGGCATGTCGTTCAAAAGCTAAGCGAGCATCTACTTCAGACATGCCCATTCCATCGTCCATAATTTGAATGGAGGTTTTGCCTCCGTCTTTAATATGGACTTTGATGTTTTTGGCAAATGCATCAATAGCATTTTCCATCAACTCTTTTACTACCGATGCCGGTCTTTGAACTACTTCGCCCGCAGCTATCTGATTCGCTACAGCATCGGGTAAAATATGGATAACATGGTCAATCATTACGAAAACAAGAAAAATAACGCTAAAGCGGTTAGTCCTACTATAATTACAATTAAACGAATGTTTGCTTTACGAATGTCTGCGTTTCGTGCTTTTGATTTATTTTTCTGAAAACTGCCTTTTATATGTTCTTTGTATGAATATTCGTTATTTGTTTTTGTATGGTCTTGCATTGAGCGTTGTTCGAGTTCTTCTTTTTCGGGATCATAAAACACCGGTTTATAGCCGTATTGTTTTGCTTTGGGCAATTTAAAAAAACGAATACCAAACATAGTTATATTTTTCTACAAAGGTAATAGCAAATTTGCAAAAAACGATTTGTTCTTTGCAAAAGGATGTTAAAGTAGTGTAAATTATTTATAGTAGCAGATATATGAAGTATCGCGTTTTATTTCTACTCCAAATTTAACATTGGCTGGAACAATAAAAAACTGTCCTTTGGAGTACGTTTTCTTTTCTTGTCCGGGGATGGAAATGTGCATTTCGCCTTCAATCACTTCCATTTTTTCTTCGGTCGATGTACCAAATTCATATTGACCGGGAAGCATAACACCGACTGTTGCTCTGCCGTCGTTGGTATTGATGGCCATGGATTTTACTTTCCCATCAAAATATTCGTTAATTTTTATCATATTCAAATTAGTTTAGTGCAAAAAAAGCAATTATATCTTTATATTAAAATGAGTTTTGTCAAGAAATAAGGTTAAAAACCCGTTGTGCATTTATAAAAAAAGTAAAAAAGTTGTTCATTGAATTAAAATAATTCGTATATATATCTGGTAATCAATCATATAAATACATATGAACAACTTTATTCAAAACTACGAAATTATTTTGAAACAATTACAAAAATTAAA
>Ga0116186_1001596_pt1 | contig 21918 bp, 19 predicted proteins | sample AD_JPNNA4_MetaG_FD_89806 | JGI IMG/M metagenome (GOLD analysis project Ga0116186, IMG submission 89806) | Active sludge microbial communities of municipal wastewater-treating anaerobic digesters from Japan - AD_JPNNA4_MetaG | ecosystem: Engineered > Bioreactor > Anaerobic > Digestate | place...
AACCTCCTCTTCCAGCTTTACATAGCCTCCGAGGAACATGTGTGTGTCCAAATGACACCAGTTGCCCACCACGGAGTTGTGTCCCACCATGGTAAACGGCTGTATGGTCACATGATTGCCAATATGTGCATCGGCCGAAATAAAAGCATTAAAGCTGATAAGACAACCTTTGCCGTATGCCGAGTTGGTGCTAACATTTGCAGTAGGATGGATCAGGCTGATAAATTCGCCGCCTTTGTTGAGGATCATTTCGGAATACTTCTTTTTGGATTCCACTTCTCCCAGTGCGCATACAAAAACATCATCCGGCTGCACCGTGTACGCTTCGACCGAAGAAATTACGGGGGGGTAGTTGGAAAATCCATCCATAGCATCAGTGCTATCGTCAAGAAAACCTTTGATGTGGTATTCGGTGTTATAGCCTTTGCAGGCAAGGGCCAGATTATATATTACCCGGCCATAACCACGTGCTCCAATGATTAGTAAATTTTTCATCTTATATGTTATTAAAGCTTATGAATTATGGCAAATTTAAGAATTTTTTACAGAAAATGGTATTTTCAGTATTTTAAGGGAAGAAGTGTGGAAATAATTTCATTAAAAATTTTGTGCACAAAAAGGTGAATTGTAAAGGTTCATTCCGGAAGGGCTAAAGTATTTCATTTTTGAAATCCAAACACAATTTTCCCTTATAGTTTTATTATATTTGTTGTTTGTTATTTATGCTTATAAAATATACCCGCAACATAGTATTTTTTTTATGGTTAGTGCTGTTTCCCCAGATTATTTACAGCCAATCGCAAACGACAAAGATTATGGGGACAGTGATAGACGCCGCCACCAAAGACCCTATGCCTTTTGTGAATGTGTATTTTGCAGGTAGCGGCGTGCAAACCACCACCGATTTTGATGGCAAATTTTCTATCGAAACCAAATCAGCCAAAGCTTCTCTCATAGCGCAATACATGGGTTATTATACAGTAAAAAAATTCGTGGTGAAACACAAATTTCAATACATAGATTTTGAACTGGCCACAAAGTCTTACAAGTTGACCGAGGCTGTTATCTTACCAGGCGAGAATCCCGCCGAGGTGCTGCTGAAAAAAGTCATCAACAACAAGCCTGTCAACAACCGCGAATTTTTTGACTATTTCCAGTATAAGGCCTACACCAAAGTGCAGATTGACGCCAACAACTACTCCGAAAACCTTCAAAACAACATCTTGCTGCGTCCGTTCAAATTTGTTTTTGAAAATTCGGACACATCCACGGTCAGCGGAAAAGTGTATCTCCCGGTGTTTTTCTCCGAATCCATGTCGGACGTTTATTATAGAAAAGAGCCAAAAAAATACCGTGAGATTATTGGAGCCAGCAAAGTATCGGGCATGGAAAACAAAACAATTTCGCAGTTTTTGGGCGACACGTACCAAAAGATTAATATTTACGACAACTACAACGAACTGTTTGAAAAAAATTTCGTCAGTCCGATAGCCAATTTTGGCTTATCATATTATAAATACTATTTGGTAGACAGCGGCTTTATCGGCAACAGATGGTGTTATCATATCATGTTTAAGCCGCGCCGGTCGCAGGAACTCACCTATACGGGTAACCTGTGGGTGCACGACACCACTTACGGAATAGTAAAAATTAATATGCGAGTCGTCAAAGATGCCAACATCAATATTATCAACGAAATATTGTTCGATCAGGAATTCTCTCTGGTGGACAACACCTACTGGATGCCCGTGAAAGATTATATGGTAGCCGATCTCAACATCACTGAAAACACCAGCAAAATAATCGGCATATATCTTCACAAAACCACTGCCTACAAGGATTTCATCATCAACCATCCCAAAGAAACCAAATTCTACAATAATCCCGAAGCCATATTTATCGCCGACAGCGCTGTAGAAAAAAAAGATGATGATTGGAAAAAAATAAGACCGGAGGAACTTAGCCAAGAGGAACAACAGGTTTATAAACTCATCGATACGGTGCAAACACTTCCGGCATACAAACTTTACAAAGGCATTGGAGAGGCCATTCTCGGGAATTACATCCGCATGGGGTACATTGATGTGGGGCCCTTATTGCAGATGGTCAGCATCAACCCGGTAGAAGGCCAGCGATTCAGGCTGGGGTTTCGCACCAGCAGCAAGTTGAGTAAAAAATTTCAGTTGCTGATGCATGGCGCCTATGGCACTTATGACGTTGCGTTCAAATATGGTGTCAGCGCTTTTTATATGTTTTCAAAAAATCCACATACCATAGTAGGATTCCGATACAAATACGACATTGAACAACTCGGCCAAAGCACCAATGCCTTCAGCGAAGATTATTTTCTCAGGGGTATCCTTTCGCGCAACAAATCTGAAAAACTAACTATGTCGAAAGACCTGCTCATCTTTGCGGAGAAAGACTGGTTCATGGGATTTTATAACGACCTGTTTTTAAAATACCGGGTACTTTATCCTTTGCCGGGAGAGGAAGCCTTCAAATTCAAAGAAGGAAACGTCACTACCACCAAAGAAGTGATTACTATTGCCGAAATTCAACTGCTCACGCATTTTGCCTATAATGAAAAATTTATTTCCGGTGCGTTTCGCCGCAAAAGCATAGGGACAAAATACCCAATATTGGATGTTACTTATTCTTATGGAATAAAAAATTGTTTTCGCAGCGACTACGAGTATCACAAATTGGATCTTCGGCTCCGGCAGTGGTTTAATATCGGCACCGCCGGCTGGTCGCGCTACATGATAGGCGCAGGAAAGGTTTGGGGAACGCTGCCTTTTCAATTGCTGAAAATTCATGAAGGTAATGAGACTTATCTGTGGGATGAATACGCTTTTAACACGATGAACTATTATGAATTTGTCAGCGATGCATATTTCAGTTGGTACTACACTCACCATTTCGACGGATTTTTTCTGAACCGCATCCCGCTGATAAAAAAATTGCGTTGGCGTGAAGTGGTACATTTCAGAGGCTTGGTAGGAAGTATCACCAGCAAGAATAAAAATTATAATTTTTTTCCTGAAAGCACTTATTTTCTTAACAAAGGTCCATATTGTGAGGCTGGCGTTGGCATCGAAAACATTTTTAAGTTTTTGCGCATCGATGGCATCTGGCGGTTAAACTACCTGGACCATCCTCATACCAATAAATTTATAGTGATGGCATCCCTCCGGTTTAATTTTTAATGTAATTTTGCAACAATTCTTATATTGATACATGATCCTACGCACGGATAATCTCATAAAAAAATACCGTTCACGTACTGTTGTGAAAAACGTTTCGTTAGAAGTAAAACAAGGCGAAATAGTAGGATTGCTGGGTCCTAACGGAGCGGGAAAAACCACATCTTTTTATATGATTGTCGGGTTGATAAAACCTAACGAGGGCAGGGTTTTTCTTGAAGACATTGATATTACAGATGAACCGATGTATAGGCGTGCTCAAAAAGGTATTGGTTATCTTCCGCAGGAAGCTTCTGTTTTCAGGGGGTTGAGTGTAGAAGACAACATCATGGCTGTACTTGAATTTACCAAACTCACCAAAAGCCAACAAAGACAACGCCTCGAAGAGTTGCTCGATGAATTTGGACTGCAGCATGTGCGCAAAGGAAAAGGCATCACACTCTCGGGAGGAGAACGCCGTAGAACAGAGATTGCAAGGGCTCTGGCGGTAAGTCCGCATTTCATCCTGTTAGACGAACCTTTTGCAGGTGTTGACCCCATTGCCGTTGAAGACATTCAGACTATTGTTGCAAAACTCAAAACAAAAAATATCGGTGTACTCATCACCGACCATAATGTACATGAAACCCTTTCCATTACCGACAGGGCCTACCTGCTGTTTGAAGGCTCCATATTAAAAGCCGGCACTGCCGAAGACCTTGCCAACGACCCACAGGTACGTAAAGTGTACCTCGGCGAAAACTTTGAATTGCGAAAATAAAAATCACCTTCAGGAAAAATATCCTGCCAATACCACTATAAAAAAGCGTTTACTGGTTTTGTCCTGAACTATTTTCCGCTGTCAAATTTTCTTCCGGGCGATAATCCCTGAAATATTTCCGCTTTACAAAGAATAGTATCATGATGGCGAGTTCAAACAGGGCTGAGAATATAATAGAAAGAGCAAAAGCAATTTTCAGCATGGTGCTAAATTCGTCTTCGCTGATACCCTGTGGTATCTGAAACAATTCGGGCATTTGTTCCAACGCCCTTGCCAGCATTGCCGAAGTATTCATCAGATTAAAAAGTACACTCAGCGAACTCACAAGAAAATACGCCACTGCTATCAGCCAGGTGTGCATATACCGCTTATGCATGCATAACAAAATAACCAGCGGCAGCAATACTTTGAAGATAAAAACTATGTTTATGGCTATCAATCCATAAAGGGTAAATCCGAAAAAATCAAACCCCTGGTCAAAAGACGGAGATAAGGAGAAAAAAGAAAAAAATACCCGGAACATAAGGATTACATAAATAATCTTCAGTATTACCGGCAAAGGTTTCCAGCCGTTGTTCATTTTTTATTGATTACTGTATTTCATAACATCTTCACTCATATACACCAGTTCCACGCCGGCTTCTTTAAACATGGCTTCTGACTCGCTGCCTGCATGATATTTCATTTCGCATACCACCCTCACGATACCGCAGTTAATAATCAGCATAGCACAGGTCCTGCAGGGTGTCATACGGCAATACAAGGTAGCTTTGTCGAGCATGATGCCGCGCCGCGCCGCCTGGCAAATAGCATTTTGTTCGGCATGAACAGTGCGCATACAGTGATTGGTAATCTTGCCATCTTCGTGTGTTACCTGCTTAAACAAATGTCCTACTTCATCGCAATGCGGCAGTCCTTTAGGAGAGCCCACATAACCCGTAACAAGGATTTGTTTGTCACGGGTAATTACACAGCCGCTTCGTCCCCGGTCGCATGTAGCACGTTGGGCGACAGTATCCGCCACTTTCATAAAATACTCATCCCAACTGGGACGATGATAAACATCATTTTTCTCCTCAGTCATGTTGGCCGATTTTTTTTAATATAATGGCGATTTTGCGATAAAGATGCTCGCGGTCTTCATTGTTTTCAATGTAAAAATCTGCCATCTCGATACATTTTTTAAGGTTTTGCTTGTTGGAATCCTTGGTGGTCATTTCGCGCTTTTCGTTTTCGAGAAAAGTATCATACGAAATAAAATCTGTTTCCGAAGCACGCTGCTTTATTCGTTGATAGCGAATTTCGGGAGGCGCATCCACAGCAAAGAGAAAAAATTTTCCTTTTTGTTTTAGCATCTGCACTTCGCCGGGAGTGCGGATACTTTCAATAATACAATTGCAGCCGCTATTCCTGGCCTGTTCATAAAGTTGTTCAGCAATATAGGCCGGAGAATGCATAGCACGAAGGTCGTTTGCCACGCTTACCATGCTGTCGCGGTTTACTTCCATGCCACGGGCAAGAATTTCTTTGGTAAGATATTCCCTAACGGAAAAATGAACAAATTTTTTTTCTTTCACCAGGTAATCGACAATAGTGCCTTTTCCCGCGCCGATAGTTCCGGTAATTCCTATAACAATCATAAAACAAAAATAACAAAAGAATACGTAATAGAAATTAAAAAAAATTTTACAAAAAAAACGCCTGCAAAAATGCAGGCGCCGAAATCATACACTAAAAAGTCTTTTACTTTTTTACTGCAGGTTTTTTTACTGCTGCTTTTTTAACCACTTTTTTTGCTACTACTTTTTTTGCAGGAGCGGCTTTTTTAGCAACTACTTTTTTTGCAACTACTTTTTTTGCAACTACTTTTTTTGCTGCTACTTTTTTTGCAGGAGCTGCTTTCTTAGCAACTACTTTTTTTGCAGGAGCGGCTTTTTTAGCAACTACTTTTTTAGCTACTACTTTTTTTACCACTGCTTTTTTTGCGGGAGCAGCTTTTTTTGCGGGTGCTTTTTTAGCTGCAGGTTTTGTTACTTTTTTTGTTGTTGCCATTTTAATTTGGTTTAATAATTTTTTGTAAATGTACTATCAATCATTCACTTGTTTATTCGTTAACAATAAAAAAAATAAACATATTTATCAACAATTCTGCTCTTGCATAAACCTTCTGTATCCCTTTAAAATCAAGCATTACAGAATAAATGAAAAAAAACACGCGTGAAAATAAATTTTTTTTATAAAAAAAACAGGCATCAAAATTCATTGATGCCTGAAATCTCAGAGGATTAATTAATCACAATTATTTTTTCTTTGCACCGCAGCAACTCTTTTTTACAGGAGCTTTAGCGGGTTTTTCAACTTTTGGTTTGGTTGTTTTTTTTGCTGTTGCCATTTTGTTTATTTTTTCAATATGGTTTTAAAGATAATCTTCAATTTCTTTTCATCCAAAATTTTTTTATTAAAAATTAAACAATTTTTTCATCATCTCTTTTTTAATTCCTATCCAAAACGATTTACTTTTTAATATTTTGTTCTTTTCAAAATATATATTTAAAAAAATTATCCTGGTTTTGAAGAAATGAATATCTTTGCAGTGTTTATTAACCAAAAACCTATTGACATGGCTTATAAAATTTCTGATGACTGCACAGCATGTGGAACATGCATTGATGAATGTCCCGTGGAAGCAATCTCCGAAGGCGACATCTATAAAATCAATCCCGAGATTTGCACGGATTGCGGATCATGTGCTGATGTATGCCCGGTGGAAGCAATTCACCCGGAATAATCATACCGTCATTCCTGAAAAACCCTTTCATAACGGAAGGGTTTTTTTGTTTTTATTACCTGTCAGCATTTTTTGAATTTACTAACTTTGTTTAAAATCTCTATGAGAAAAGAAGTTGATTTTCTTATCATCGGTTCTGGCATCGCCGGACTTAGTTATGCCTTGAGAGTAGCTTCAAAGGGTAGTGTCTGCATTGTTACAAAATCGCAGGCAAAAGAATCATCCACCAACTATGCGCAAGGAGGAATTGCCGCCGTCATGTACGATCCGGACAGTTATGAAAAACATATCAAAGACACCCTGATAGCCGGGGCCGGTTTGTGCAACGAAAAAATTGTCCGTATCACCATCACCGAATCAACCGAGCGCATCAAAGAACTTATTAGCTGGGGCACCGAATTTGACAAAACCGCTTCCGGGAAATTTGACCTGGCCAAAGAAGGCGGACACTCCGAACACCGTGTGCTGCACAATAAAGATCACACGGGCGCATCTATTGAAAAAGCCCTGCTCGAAGAAATAAAACGGCATAAAAATATTGAAATCCTGGAAAATCATTATGCCATTGATCTTATCACCGAACACCATATGGGAATAGAAACAAACAGAAATTCCGATGAAATCAAGTGTTTTGGCGCCTATGTATTAAATCCAGGCGAAAATAATATCATTACCATATTATCAAAAATCACCTTAATAGCCACCGGCGGCGCCGGCAATGTATACAGCAATACCACTAATCCTAAAGTTGCTACAGGCGACGGTGTCGCCATGGTTTTTCGGGCTAAAGGTGAAATCAAAGATATGGAGTTTTTTCAGTTTCATCCCACTTCATTGTATAATCCCAAACAACGGCCATCGTTTCTGATTTCCGAAGCTGTGCGTGGATTTGGCGGGATACTGAAAACAATAAAAGGTAATGAATTCATGCAAAAATATGATTCCCGGCTGAGCCTCGCTCCCCGCGACATTGTTGCCCGTGCTATCGACACCGAGATGAAAATCAGCGGCGACGAACACGTTTGCCTTGACTGCCGCCACCTTGACAGTAACAAGCTCATCGAACATTTTCCTACCATCTACGCCAAATGCCTGAGCATAGGTATTGACATCACCAAAGAAATGATCCCCGTAGTACCCGCAGCCCATTTTTTGTGCGGAGGAATACAAACCGACGAATTTGGAAGAACGTCTATAAAAAATCTTTATGCTACCGGCGAATGTGCCTGTACAGGCCTTCACGGCGCTAACAGGCTTGCCTCAAATTCGCTGCTCGAATCGGTAGTTTTTTCGCACCGTGCCGCCATGGACTCCCTCGAAAAAATCAATACAATAGAATTCAATACCGGCATACCCGACTGGAATGCCGAAGGTACCGTACTGAACGAAGAAATGATCCTGATAACACAAACCACCAAAGAATTGCGCGAAATAATGAGCAACTATGTTGGAATTGTCCGCTCAAACCTGCGCCTGAAAAGAGCCATGGACCGCCTCGATATTTTATATCAGGAAACGGAAAAACTTTATGATCAATCTGTGCTGACTTCCGAAATCTGCGAATTACGCAACATGATTAATGTGGCATTTCTGATTATCTCTATGGCGCAGCAACGTAAAGAAAGCCGGGGCCTTCACTATTCACTTGATTATCCCGATTATAAAAAATAATTTTATGGCACTAATAAAAAAAGTAAAAGGCATTATCCCCTCCTGGGGTTCCAACTGCTTTTTTGCCGAAAATGCAACACTGGCAGGCGATGTAATAATGGGCGACGAGTGCAGTGTGTGGTTTAATGCAGTCATCCGCGGCGACGTGCATTCCATCCGGATTGGCAATAATGTCAACATTCAGGACTGTGCCGTTATCCACTGTACTTACCAAAAAGCCTCTGTTACCATAGGCAACAACGTTTCTATTGCTCATGGCGCAATTGTTCACGGGTGTACCATCCACGACAATGTGCTTATCGGAATGGGTTCCATAATTATGGACGGGGCTATAATTGAAAGTAACAGCATCATCGCTGCCGGAGCTGTGGTACTTGAAAACACCCTTGTGGAATCAGGAAGTATCTACGCCGGTATGCCGGCAAAAAAAATAAAAAGCATCGACAAAGCTTTACTCGAAGGCCAGGTAAACCGCATCTCAAAAAATTATATGATGTATGCCGGATGGTATGATGCAGAGTAAATAACAGGAATAACTGACGACAAAAAAAACATGAAGGTCAACGGAAAAAATTACAGAACCGTTTGGATGGAGCAAGGCTCAGTGTTTATGATTGAACAAAACCTGCTTCCTTTTGAATTTAAAATTTTCGAATCGAAAAATTACAGGCAAACCTGTGAAGCCATAAAAACAATGATTGTGCGTGGTGCCGGGGCTATTGGCGTTACTGCCGGCTACGCCATGGCGCAGGCTTTTATGGAAAGTTCGCCTGACAATTTTGAAGAATACATTACCTGTGCAAAAACTGAAATTGAAGCAACCCGTCCCACGGCAAGAAACCTGTTCTATGCAGTGGAACGTGTATATAATGCCGGAAAAAAATCTGTTGCCCATGCCATAAACGAAGCTGAAAAACTGGCTCAGGAAGATGTTGACTCAAGTGAAAAAATTGGTATTTACGGCAACACTTTAATCCCCGAATTTTGCCGCATAGAAACCCATTGTAATGCCGGATGGCTTGCCTTTACCGATTATGGCACAGCGCTGTCCCCGGTTTATGCCGCCGCCAATGCAGGAAAAAAAATTTTTGTATATGCGGATGAAACACGACCCCGCAGCCAGGGAGCACGGCTAACAGCATGGGAATTGAAAAACGAAAATGTACCCCACATCATCATTCCCGACAACGCCGGAGCCTACCTTATGTCGCAAGGCAAAATTGATATGGTGATTGTGGGCGCCGACCGCATTGCCGCCAACGGCGATACTGCCAACAAAATCGGGACACTGGAAAAAGCCATTGCGGCTCATGAATATGGTATACCCTTTTATGTGGCCGCGCCTACCTCAACGTTTGATATCCATTGCTCCGAAGGAAAAAATATCCCGATAGAAGAACGAAATCCCGATGAAGTGTTGTTTCAAAACGGCCCCGACAAAAACGGCTGCATACACCAAATCCTTGTCTGTTCCCCCGGCTCATCAGCCCTGAATCCGGCTTTTGACGTAACCCCTGCAAAGTACATCACAAAAATCATTACAGAAAAAGGCATCATCAATCCTGATTCAACAGAAATAAAAAAACTTTTCACCTAATGAGCAATGAAGAATACAGTGGCATAAAATTCAATCCGGTATTTGTTGAAAAAAAAGCGCCACAACACCCCTTTTTGGACGAACTTAAACAGTGGTGTGTTGTTTTTCATGAAAAAGGGCTGGCCCCGCCCTATACAGGAGGTTCTTATGGAAACATAAGTTTTAGAACTTCCAACAGTTCTTTCATTATTACCGGAACATGCATAGGGTTGAAAAATGCGCTGGATAATTCGTGTTTTGTGGAAGTAACATCATGTGATATGGCGCAAAAAAAAGTATTTGTTAATGGATTAAGAGCGCCTTCATCCGAAAGTTTTATGCACGACCTCCTGTACAAAAACCGCCCCGATATCCAGGCCATTTTTCACGGGCACAATGAGCTTATTGTTCAAAATGCTAGTCTTTTGGGAATATCCGAAACCAGAAAGAAAACAGCATACGGGTCTGCCGAGCTAGCTTTAAGCGCAGTGGATTCTGGTAATAAAAACAATTTTTTTGTCATAAAAGAACATGGGTTTGTATCCATGGGCGTCACCTTGCAACAAGCCGGTGAACAAGCATTGTATTGGCTTGAAAAAGTATCTCTTTTATAAAAAAAATCTTTCACTTATCCAGATACTTTTCTTCCTGGCAAACATCATATAAACTTATCATTACTACTGTCCACAACTGGAACCATTTCGTAAAAAAAACACTTGCGATTTTATTTTTTCAAATTAATTTTATTTTTCTTATCTTCGCTTTGTGATATTTTGTATTCATTTTATATTGGTTGATAGATTATTCCCATGAGAATGCTCACTTTTTTTTCTTTCTTTTATATAAAAAAGTTTTGTTGATTTTTTTAAAACAAACGTAAAAAAACCTATCATGAAAAAATTGTTTTTCTTCTTTTTTGCAATAATTTTTATAGTATCAGGCAGTCGGGGCCAAGACAACACGTCTTTATCAAACATATTGAATCTGCGTTTTCTGGATGTTTCCACCGGATATTTCGTTATTCCTGATGAGGTGATTATCACCCAAAGAGAAAATAAGGAATTTGCTATGACAATACCTTCAGGGGAAATAGCGGAAAACGGAACTATTTCAATTTCATTCGTTAACGGGACTTATGATATTACTGTAAATGCCCCGGATTATTTTTCCATGTCCACATTTTTCTTACTTTCCAATGACACCCTGAATGTGAATTTCAATCTAGAGCCCATAACCACTTTAAATGAATTGACAGACACCTTCATTCAATCTTTACAGTCAAAAGATGCTGTTGTTCTTACGGGAGTTATTGTAGATGATATTTCCGGGAAACCATTAAACCATGTCCGGGTGTATCTTAAAGACAATACAGCATCTACGTTTTCAAAAGAAAACGGATATTTCATACTAAAAGCCAATTTACCTGAAAATGAATCAGAAAAAGCTAACCGGAATATCATGCTATTTGAAAAAGATGATTACATCACAGAAATCAGAAAAAACTTTGATATGTGGCCATACGGTGATGCAATAATACAAATACGGATGAATAAAGGCTCCGGAACTCACGAAGCTGAGATTATCCTATCGAGGCAGTCGGTGGTAACATTAAAAACACCATCAGAAAAATAACCAAAAACAGTTACAAAAATTAACCATGAAAAAAACATATTTGTTCCTTATCTTGTCCTTTTATACATTATTTGAGCTAATGGGCCAGACATGTCCAACTACTATCAAAGTCGGTTCCACCTGTTCATGTCATACATGCACCGGCACCATTGATGTGGTAAATTATGAAACCTATTGCAAAAGAGTTCTTCCTCAGGAATGGTATAATTGCTGGGGTTCTCTTACCAACGGTATGAATTCGTTGCAGGCCGGAGCGGTGGCGATCCGCTCCTACACTATTCCCCGCATGGCCAATTATGTTTCTTCGCATGGCGGAGGTACTTATGATATTTGCACCACTACCTGCTGTCATGTATATGGTACCACTCAATATACCAATTCAAACAATGCGGTTAATAACACGGCCAATATGGTACTTGTCAGCGGAAGCACAATACAGTCAACCGAATATGCTGCTGAACAGAATAATCATCCATCCTGCGGAGATGGGCACAAAGGTAATGGCACTTCTTCATGGCCCTGCACAGCCGACGGCCCGTGCACCGGTAAAACATACAACGGCCATGGCAGGGGCGCCTGCCAGTGGGGAACCGCCAGATGGGCCACCGGAGATGTTTTATCATCGTGCAGCCTGGCCGGTTCTCATGGCTATGGAACTAAAACATGGCAGCAAATACTCAGTCATTATTATCCTAACTGGACGCTGGCCAGTTGCGGCTCTGTTGCACCGCCTTCCAATAATAATTGTTCGGGAGCACAGACATTAACTGTGTATTCCACGTCTTCATGCGGAGGAGCTACAACGGGCACCATCTCTGGAGCTACACAATCTATCGCACCACTCTCTTGCGGCGGATATACAAGTACACTTTGTACGGATGTTTGGTATAAATTTACAGCCACGACAACAGCCCATACCATTACTGTGGTTCCATCTTCTGGTATGGATGCCGTTGTTGACCTACGGTCGGGTGCTTGTAATGGCTCAAACATCGCCTGCGCTGATATCGGAGGTGGCCACGGCGCCACGGAAGTTATATATGCCACCGGATTAACAGCCGGCACGACATATTATGTCAGAGTTTATGATTATACGGGATCTTCAGTACCTCCAACCACATATACTTTTACCATTTGCGTAACAACTCCCACACCGCCCCAATGTGCCATTACATCATTTTCTCCGGCATCCATAACTCATGATCCCACATCATTTTCATCAAATATTACTGTTAACGCCAATGCAAATTGCGCCTACACCGTAACCGGGGTATGCCCCTGGCTAAGTGTAACACCCGCCAGTGGTTATGCAAACATTTCCGGCCAATTTACCCTGGCCTGTACCGTTCAGGCAAATAACAGTGCTTCTGCCCGTACATGTACCTTTTTAGTTAATAGTACCCCATACACCATCACCCAAAACGGCTGTGCCTACAATCTCTCCCCTGCTTCCAATTCTGTTTCTGCATCAGGTTCAACATATAACTTATCTATCTCCACATCCTCCCCGTGTTCATGGACAGTTACCAATCCTTGCTCTTCATGGGTAAATATCAGCCAAAGCAGCGGCACCGGGACAGGAAGCATTTCCCTGACGGTTTCGCCCAACACTTCGTGCGTTATACGCTCATGTACTCTCACCATTTCTCCCGGCAATGCCACTCATACGATAACACAATTGGGCAACACGCCGCCTACAGTATCTGTCAGCCCAACCAATCCAACTTTTTGCGAGGGGAATGGACCAGTAACAATCACAGCCTCAGGAGCATTATTATACAACTGGACTCCATCAACAGGATTAAACAGTTCGACTGTAGACAATCCTACAGCAAATCCAAGCGTTACAACTACTTATACTGTTACCGGCACCTCCGGCAGTTGCACCGCAACGGCAAGTATTACGGTAAGCGTTATTCCATTGCCTGAAGCTCCTTTGGCAACAACAACATACGCCTATTGTCAGGACAGCATACCTCTCCAGCTTACAGCCACAGGAAACAATCTTCAATGGTATACTGTTCCTACCGGCGGCACAGGATTTTCAACGCCGCCTACCCCTTCAACAGCCATTCCCGGAATTTATTATTATTATGTAAGCCAAACAGAAGGCTCTTGTGAAAGCCCAAGAACAGAAATTACCGTTACTGTAGATTCAACTCCTTCAGCACCCTTGACAACAACTTTATTATCATATTGTCTCCATGATATTGCTGCACCGCTGACAGCCGCAGGGACAAGTCTTTTGTGGTACACTTCGCCCACAGGTAGTATCGGGGATACTATCCCTCCAATACCTCCGACAACCGCTGCCGACACCTTGCTTTATTACGTAAGCCAGACATCAAGTGGTTGCGAAAGCCCACGCACAGAAATTACTGTTAACATCCTTGATGTTCCTTCCACACCAACAATTTCCATTTCATATCCCAACCTGATTTCAGATGCTCCGGGCGGAAATCAGTGGTATGGGCCAACCGGAATTATTACCGGGGCCGACTCAAGTGTGCTTTTGCCCATTTCTGAAGGCGATTATTATGTGATTGTAACCTTAAACGGGTGCAGTTCCGACACCTCAAATATTGTGGAATTTTGGTTCTTCTGCATTGATCCCCAATCGGATGAAAGTGCTGTAAAGATTTATCCCAATCCTGTGACCAATGAATTGATAATAGAAATTGAAGGAAACAATAAACCGCTAGATTTTGTAATCTATAATACCATTGGTGCTGAAGTTTATAAAGGCGTATTATTACATCAGGCAAAAATTCAAACCAATCACTTTGCACAAGGAGTTTACATGATAAAAATTGATAACAAGAAATCAATAGAATTCAGGAAAATTATAAAAAGATAGTTATCAGAATAATTTTCAGATATTTTTGATTCACGCCATCGCCTTCCTGTCTGGATTGGTCAATTCATTCACTAAATGGCGGATTTCAATAAAACGAAAAAGATGTTTATTGGAGGCTTTTTGTACAGTAATTTCAGTGAAAAGATATTTCTGATTTTAGTCAGATGGAATAAACACCATAACGTTGCGAACCAGATTTCACGATAAGTCATCCATGCCAATTGCAGGTCTGCCGGCGTTGTTAGGATTATTATCAAAACATGGCAAAGAAAAAAAGAGAGTACATTTTCCTTATCTTCCGGGCTATTCCGCCAAAACACCGGGATATGAAAAGACAAAGCAGTGCCCGAACAATGTGGAATGACAGTTGGAATGTATTATCGGTATTAATTCAGAAATCCCTATCTTTGCACCAAAATTCACAACATGATTACCAACGAGCATATCAAAGATCTTGAAAGGCGCCTGGAAGACCTTAGGAGGTTTCTTTGACATTGACGGCAAACAACTCCAGATAGAAGAAGAAGAAAAAACCAGCCTGCAGCCCGGTTTTTGGGACGACCCCAAAAAGGCCGAGCAATTAATGAAAAGCATACAAGAGAAAAAAAATTGGACAGGGGCTTATTCCAAAGCCCAAAATGCTTACGATGACCTGGTGGTGATTTGGGGTTTTTTTACTGATGGCGAAGCTGACGAGGAAGATATCCAGAAGCAATACGACGATACCTCCCTGACCATAGAAAAACTCGAATTTAAAAAAATGCTCCGCGGCGAGGAAGACCGGCTCGGCGCCATCATCAACATCAATTCCGGTGCCGGCGGTACCGAAAGCCAGGACTGGGCACAGATGCTCATGCGCATGTACCTCCGCTGGGGCGAACGCAACAACTATAAAGTCAATACCCTTAATGTGCAGGATGGCGATACGGCTGGTATCAAATCTGCTTCCATTGAATTTGAAGGCGAATATGCCTTCGGATACCTGAAAGGCGAAAATGGTGTTCACCGGCTGGTGCGACTCTCACCTTTCGATTCCGCCAACCGCCGGCATACTTCTTTCGCATCGGTATATGCCTACCCCATTATTGACGACAATATTGTAATTGACGTCAATCCCGCCGACATCATTTTTGAAACATTCAGATCCAGCGGACCCGGCGGACAAAATGTGAACAAAGTAGAGACAGCAGTGCGATTAAGACACCTTACTACCGGTATCATTGTGGAATGCCAGGAAACCCGTTCCCAATTACAAAACAGGGAAAAAGCCATGCATATGCTAAAATCCCAGCTTTACGAAATCGAACTTCGCAAGAAAAAAGAAAAAATCGACGAAATCGAAAGCAACAAAAAAAAAATAGAATGGGGCTCCCAAATCCGCAATTATGTGATGCATCCTTATAAAATGGTAAAAGACCTGCGCACGGGAATAGAAACTTCGGATGTACAATCGGTGATGGATGGCGACCTGGAAGAATTCATCAAAGCTTTCCTGATACAATACGGTTGATGTCACCTGCAACATAAGAATCATCAGTTATTACAATCACAACCTGCTAGGCGATGCTGCTGATTTGGTCAGCATAATAAAGCCAGAGGTTGGTGTTTTTTGCTAGTTCATGCTTTATTTTTTATACCTTTGTAAAAAAAGTTCTGATGAAAAAACATTATTTTCTTACCCTGTTCCTCGTATCATCCTTTTTGGTATCATCCGGACAAATTGTACCAATAGAAACAGCCCGGCAAGTGGCAAAAAATCTATATTTTGAAAGGGTAAACATCGAAAAAACCGTTGCATATAAGGACGTGGCTTTTATCAACGAACTCGCTATTCAGGAAGAAGCGCAGGCTATGTATTATGTTTTTAATGTTTCACAGAATCGGGGTTTTGTAATAATATCGGCCGAAAAACGCACCATGCCTGTATTGTTTTATTCTTTTGAAGGAAACTATGTGCCCGGAAATCAACCTGGAAATTTCACCTACTGGCTGGAACGGTACAAAAAACAAATCAAGGCAGTTCGTGAACAAAACGTACAAAAAAACAACAACATCGAATTATTGTGGGATAAGTATTCTGCAGTTGCCATGGTTCCGGCAAAAGATATTGAAGCGGTGTCGCCTTTGGTTGCAGCCAACTGGGGTCAGGATTGTTACTTTAACGCGGCCTGCCCTTCGGCGCCGGGAGGCCCATGCTATCACGTATATGCCGGCTGTGTTGCCGATGCGATGGCCATGGTTATGAAAACACACAGTTGGCCTGCTCATGGTTATGGCTCACACAGCTATGTTCATTCTACCGCCAATGGTTTTCCCAATAATTATGGAACTTTAAGCGCCAATTTTGGCAATACCACCTACAACTGGTCATCGATGCCCAATAATGTATATTCGGCTAATTCTGCCATTGCCACATTAATTTACCAATGCGGAGTGTCTGTCAATATGAGTTACGACGACGAAGGCTCCGGAGCGCTGCTGACCGATGCCACAGGTGCGTTGATTAATCACTTTATTTATGATGCCCAATATGCACTTCGCAGTTCATACAGCGATGCCGACTGGGCATTAATGATTAAAACCGATCTGGATGCTGGCCTGCCGGTAATTTATGGTGGCAGCGACGCACAGGGCGGTGGTCATGCTTTCGTCTGCGACGGCTATCAGGGCACCGGAAGCTATTCCAGCTATTTCCATTTCAACTGGGGCTGGAGCGGCACCTCTAATGGTTATGTGTACCTGAACAACATTGCTCCAAGCGGCACCAGCTATGATTTTGACGAATACCAGAACATGGTTTATGGCATATCGCCCAATACCGATGTGGTAGCTCCCGAAGCAAGTTTTACGGCCAACAAAACCAGCCTGGCAATTAACGGATTGGTGGTTTTCACAAATTCATCCACCAACGACCCTGTGGACTATTCATGGTCGATATCGCCATCCACAGGAATTTCCTACGTGGGCTCCACCTCCTCTACCGCAGTAAATCCTATTGTGAAGTTCACTGTTCCAGGTTATTATACCATATCGCTCACCTCTACCAACTCTGCCGGTAGCGATACCGAAACAAAAACCAATTATATTTACGTATATTCTACCGCCGGTGTTGAGGAACAAGAACTATCAAAAAACATTCTACTTTTTCCAAACCCAGCAAAAGATTTTATCACCATTCAGACCAATGTAATTGATGCTTCAGACCTCAGCCTGAAAATTTTTGACGTGCTGGGGAATACCGTGACCGAAAACCTGCTCTGCCAAAGTGCCGGGAACAATCAGATTATTGTTAATCTCTCATCGCTGGAAAAAGGCGTGTATTATTTTACCATAAACAACGGGAAACAAACTGTTACAAAAAAAGTCATACTGACCAAATAACAGCATTTCTATTTTTTCCGTTCATAGCTTTCAGGGATAGTAAAAGGGAGGGATTCCTTTTTTTCGGGCGTGACACGCATAAAATCAATATATCCTTCAATGGTACTGGCGTTGCAGATCATAAAGCCAATTTTACCAGGATATTTTTGCCCGCCAAAATCCTCAAAATCTGAATAGGAAAAAGTTGCCGATCCTGAATTTGGCGAAATATTTTTTATACTGTTTTTACAGATTTTGCTGTCGACCTGGTTAACCCATATTTCCTGACTAACAGCCATTGCAGTAGAAGCATCCGTTTTCTTTTTTCTTTTTGCGTAATAATAAACAACGGTGTCACCAACTTTTTTTTCAGTAAAGCCGGTGTTTTCATACGACTTTGTATCATTACCGGTAATCAGTGACTGCAAGCCATCAAAATCAAAATTGGTTTTCAAAATTCCTGTAAGAATTGAATAATCTCCGGCCCAATAAATTTTGTTGATGCGGTCAAGCATTCGCACCGAATCATTTGTTATCAATGCCCTGACAACCTCCAGCCCGAACTTCTGAACCGAAACCCAAATGGCGCTGTCTCTGACCAAATAAATATTTCCCGAAAAGCTGTTATTCTCATCACCGGATTGCACTTCGGCATTTACTTTCAATGATAGTGTATTAAAATTGAAAGGCTGAATTTTCATCACGGCAAAAGAATCATCATTAACAGTGTCAGCGGGCATGGGAAAAACTGCCGTTTGTTTTGTCTTGCAGGAAAGTTGTAACAACATCGCCAAACAACAAAATGTCAGCAATGAAATCCGGTTATTCATAAAGTTTCTTTTCTGCGATTTTCTTGTCCAGAAATTCAGTATTAGCACCTGCTTCTTTTGCTTTTTTCCAGTAGTGGACGGCTTGTTCTACTTCTTGTAATACATATAAGATATCGCCGTGGTGTTCCAATATCCCGCCGTTTTTTTCATCGCTTCCCGACACTGCTTTTGTGCTCCATTTTTTCGCTTCTTCATATTTTTTTTGTTTATAAAGCACCCACGCATAAGTGTCTTGAAAGATAGGCGAATCGGGATAAATGCTCAGTAGCCGTTCGGATAACTGTTGAGCTCTTCCCAGGTTGGTGTTTTGCATAGCAAGAAAGTAACTGTAATTATTCAGCACATAAGTATTGTTGGGATCAATGCTGAGAGATTTTTCAAAGGATTCAAAGCACAAATCATATTTTTTTATCTGGTAGTAGGAATCGGCAAGTGCCGAATAAAATTTCAACAACATTTTATCATCACCTATCGCAAAGTTTTTGCCCGTATTCATAATGGTGACGGCTTCTTCATAGGCTCCGGCCTTCATCCTGGCGAGACCAAAAAACAAATAGGGTTCCGGTTGTTCAGGAAAAAGTTCCATGGCTGTTTTGCTATCAAAAGCAAGGGATTCATAATCTTCCAGCGTCCTGTCAATTTGAAGCAACTGTTGCCAAACCACGTATTTGCTATTGTCAAGTTCGGTAACCTTGCGGAAAGCATTACGAGCACCGGCCAGGTCTTTTTGCTGACTCAGAATATCGCCATACACCGAGAAGGCCTTGGCCTCTTCGGGAGAAGATTCCGTAACAATTTTCCCAAGTTCGGGTAAGGCATTAAAATAGTCCTTGTTTTGCGCGGGATTATTCATCAACGTCAACAGTATCTTCACCTTGGAGTCTATATCGAGTTCCTTACTTGCAAAAGCCGTTTTTAGTTCTTCAACAGCTTTTTCGGTATTGTTCTGTACGCGGTAATAATCAGCAAGAGCCAGGTGCACATTGGGGTCGGATTGGTTTATGGACAGAATTTTCTGATACTGTTCAAAGGCCTTCAAGGGCTGGTTGGTGGCCATGTACAAATCAGCCAGATCTTCATAATGCTGTGTTTCTCCCGGAAACATTCTGATAAGCGCCCTGGCTTCTTCTATTGCTTTGTCGCTTTTGCCTAGCTGCATATACAATTTTTCTTTTTGTAAAGTAGTCTCAGGCTGCCTTCCGATGCGACTTTCAAGCAAATCATATACTTTTATGGCTTCTGCATAATTTTCGTGAAGAATGCATACATCCGCCCATTCATAGAAAAGCTCCGGCTTGTCCGGATTTTTATCAGTTAGCGTTTTATATACCTTTTCTGCATTATTAAAATCTTTTTTGGCTGAATAAATTTGCGCCAACAGCAAAGAATACCAAATATTTTCAGGTTTTCTCTTACAGGCATCTTTGATGAGCACCAGCGCATCGTCATATTTTTTTTGCTCAAACAACAAAAAGCCCATTTCGTACAAAGCGCCGTCGTTGGCGGGATTTTGTTTAATACATTGGGCAAACAATCCCAGGGCCTTATCGTTATTGTTAAAATATTTCTCTCTCAGGCCTTCCAAAAACAGAGCCGAATTCTGAAGCAATTGCTGTTGTGTAAGTTTTTTATTGTTTTCTGCAGCAACTGTCTCCGGCGCATTACGTGATGTACGGCAAGAAAAACACGGCATAAACATCAGGCAAACACAAGAAAACAATACTATTTTTCGACTAATTTTCATCTGCATTTTTTAACACATAGTGGTATAATCCCCTATGCTCAGTTCATACAATTTGCCTTTAAAATCTACAAAGCTGCCAATCATCGAATTATCGAGGTTAGCATCAGTAATAGTTGAATTTTCCTGAATTATACTGTTGGTGATTATTGAATTTTGTATGTGCGTATTTTTCCCGACAGAAACATGGGGCCTAATAACGGCGTCGCTAATCACCACATTTTCTCCGATAAAGCATGGTTTTTTTATCACAGAATTTGTAATCACAGCCGAAGGAGCAATTAGCTCCTGCTCTTTCATCATTTCCAGTACCCGCTGGTTGGTATGCACCGTGGCATCTTTATTGCCGCAGTCAAGCCATTCGTCAACATGTCCGGCATAAAAACCCAGGCCTTTGCCCAGCATGTTCTTCAGAGCGTCAGTTAGCTGATATTCTCCCGATTTAATCACGTTGTTATCTATCAGGTATTGTAATTCGTTGCGAAGGTTCTTCCCATCCCTGAAATAATAAATACCAATAATTGCCAGGTCGGAGACAAACTCTTTTGGTTTTTCAACAAATCCAGTGATGTTATTTTTATCTCCGGTAGTAACCACGCCAAATTCCGAAGGGTTTTCAACTTTTTGCACCCAGATAATGCTGTCTTTGTTAGGATCTATGCTAAATCCCGCTTTAAACAATGTATCGGCAAAAGCAATAATAACAGGGCCTTCCAGGGATTCTGCGGCGCATAAAACTGCATGGGCCGTTCCCAGGGCTTCTTTTTGAACACAAATTTTTCCCTTCACACCCAGGCTTTCGCTGATATCCAACAATTTTTTTTCTGTTTCTTCGCCAAAATTTCCCACAATAAAAGAAATCTCATCAACAGGCTGAGAACTAGAGCCGATAAGGTTCTCGGCGAGGTGTTGTACAATAGGTTTTCCGGCCACTGGTATCAATGGTTTGGGGATGGTAAGCGTATGCGGCCGCATGCGTTTGCCCATACCGGCCATAGGAATAATTATTTTCATAAACTATCGTTTGTATAGCAAATATCCATGCTGTTTGTATCCTGCAAAAGTACTAATTAATACAATATATAAACGGCAAAAACCTGCTGCTGTTATGTTCTTATAAACAATGCTATGTTTGTAGTTTTTTTAAACGAAAAATATTGTGTTTTGAAAAATAATTATTTTTACGCTTTTGTTAAAATGATATGAATAAAGGGCAAAGAATAAAAAAATGGCTGTTGGCCGGGCTTGTCATCGCAATGACAGGACTGTTTTTTTTCCCTTTTGCTCAAAATCATCAATCAAAAGAAAAGCTGCTTGATAAAAAGAAAAAAATTGAAGAAGAAATAAATTATTATAAAAAGTTGCTCAGCGAAACAAAAAAGAACAAAGATATCTCGCTGAACCAGGTCGTGCTTTTAAAAAATCAAATTGACAAACGCGAAGAGTTAATTGACGGAATAAACGTTGAAATTGGCGGCCTTGAAGAAAAAATATCAC
>Ga0116186_1001606_pt1 | contig 21810 bp, 18 predicted proteins | sample AD_JPNNA4_MetaG_FD_89806 | JGI IMG/M metagenome (GOLD analysis project Ga0116186, IMG submission 89806) | Active sludge microbial communities of municipal wastewater-treating anaerobic digesters from Japan - AD_JPNNA4_MetaG | ecosystem: Engineered > Bioreactor > Anaerobic > Digestate | place...
CCGGGATGGGCAGGATCGAGTTGGTACTTCTTGCGATATATGGATGCGACGAACGACAAAGAACTTGTATCGAAAGAAGCAGTTGGATACTGGAAGAATGTCGATTTTTATTTAGGAGGATCTGAACATGCTACGGGGCACTTGTTGTACGTACGCTTCTGGACAAAATTCCTTTACGACTTAGGAATCATCCCAATGAATGAGCCTGCACAAAAACTCATCAACCAAGGAATGATTCAAGGAGTGAGTTCATTTGTATACCGCATTAACGGAACCAACAAATTCGTATCGGCGGGATTAAAAAATCAATATCAAACAACAGCATTGCATGTTGATATATCGATTGCTCCAAACAATGAACTTAACATTGAGAAGTTTAAAGTGTGGAGAGAAGATTTTGCGAATGCAGAATTCATTTTAGAAGACGGCAAATACAAAGTAGGTAACGAAGTCGAAAAAATGTCGAAGAGTAAATTCAACGTAGTTACTCCTGATGATATAATTGAAGAATACGGTGCTGACACATTACGTTTATATGAAATGTTCCTTGGTCCGTTGGAGCAAAGCAAGCCATGGAGCACACAAGGAATTAGTGGAGTTCACAACTTCCTTCGTCGACTATGGAGACTCTTCCACGACAAAGACAATAACTTCAACGTAAGCAACGACGAGCCTACAAAAGCGGAATTAAAAACGCTTCACAAGACTATTAAAAAAGTAGAAGAAGACGTAGAACGTTTTTCATTTAACACAACTATCAGTAACTTTATGATATGTGTAAATGAACTAACCGACTTAAAATGCAATAAGCGTGCGATACTAGAACCATTGATGATCATCTTGAGTCCGTATGCTCCGCATTTCGCAGAAGAGCTTTGGGAGCAGTTAGGAAATTCGGAAAGCGTAACAGGAGCAACCTTCCCACAGTGGAAAGAAGAATTCTTGACAGAAAACGAATTCGAGTATCCGGTATCGATCAACGGAAAAGTAAAAATGAAATTGAAATTATCATTGCAACTAAGCAAAGAAGAAATAGAACAAGCGGTATTAACATCGGATGAAGTAAAGAAATTCATGCAAGAAGCGCCTAAGAAACTCATCGTAGTTCCGGGACGAATCGTTAACATCGTTATTTGATTAAAATCTTAATACAATACCTATTCACATGCAATTACTAGAGCAACATATAGAAGCATTAATCTTTACCGCGGAATCACCGGTAACGGGCGACGATATTATCAATTGCTTAAATACGGCTTATAGTTGGGAGCTGAAGAAAGACGAACTAAAAGAAATCATCGAAACACTGAAAGAAAAATTCAGCGACGAGCGATTTGCTTTTGAGTTAGTAGAGATCGCAGAAGGATATCAATTCCTTTCGAAGAAAGAATACCATAATGTAGTGAATACGCTTTTGCAGATCAAAGCAAAGAGAAGACTATCGACAGCGGCATTAGAGACGTTAGCAATAATAGCGTACAAGCAACCGTTATCGAAGTCGGAGATTGAACATATTCGAGGAGTAAACTGCGACTACTCTATTCAGAAGCTACTCGAAAAAGAATTGATTGTGATTAATGGAAAAGGCGATGGTCCGGGGAAACCTCTGTTATATGGCACCAGCAAGAACTTCATGGATCACTTTGGGCTTAAATCGGTAAAAGACCTGCCGAAGTTGAAAGATTTACATATTGCAGACAATGAAATAGGTACTCCGGCCGACTTAATGGATACAATGGACATCCCTGTTGATCTTGCGCCAGGAACGGAAAGCATTGAAAATGACCTCAGAACGTATATTGAGAGTCCTTCAAACTCAGAAACCGAAAATTTGGCTCAGGATTTGCAAACAGGGGAAATAGACATAGACCCCAACGCACAATGAAAGCAATCATCAGAATCGCACTAGTTATCAGTTTAGGCGTATTCAGTACAGCGCAAGCACAAATTTTACGAAAAGTATCGCAAGATGCTTTTCAACCGGGTGAAGAATTAAAATACAGAGTACATTACGGATTCATGGATGCCGGAGAAGCAGTTTTAACAGTTGCTCCCGAAATGAAATCCATTGGAAGCCGAAATTGTTTTAAAGTAACTGGCACCGGCCGTTCGTTAGGTGCATTTGATTGGTTTTTTAAAGTTCGTGATCGTTATGAAAGTTACATCGACAGCGATGCTATGATTCCATGGTTATTTATACGAAATGTAGAAGAAGGAAGCTATACAAAAAATCAGAACGTAAGCTTTAACCACTACAAGAGTACAGCAACAAGTGAAAAGAAAACGATTAAGACTCCGGGACATGTTCAGGATTTAATATCGGCCTTTTACTATGCAAGAACCATCGACTTTAACAATGCAGCACCCGGCGATACATTCTTAATCAACACCTACCTCGACGATGAGACCTTCCCATTAGTTATTAAATACATTGGAAAAGAAACCATCAAAACGAAGAAAGGAAAATTCAAGTGTATTAAATTCAAGCCATACCTTTTAGAAGGACGTGTATTCAAAGAAAAAGAAGGCATGACAGTTTGGGTTAGCGACGACAAGAACCGTATTCCTATCCGCGCTGAAGCAGAAATCATGGTAGGTTCAGTAAAGATGGACTTATCAGATTACAAAGGCGTAGCGCATCCGCTGGCGATGGTGAAGTAATTTGACGATTTGAAAATTTAAAAATTGGGCGATTTGAATATTGGAGCAAAGCTCAGATGATTTGAAAATGCATCTTATAACAAATTAAAAAAGCGACCGTAATAATTTTATTGCGGTCGCTTTCTGTTTTATACTCTCTACTGCGAGTGGCTATTTTATTATCCCTGCTTTCAACAAATACTCGGCGATTTGAACTGCGTTGGTAGCAGCGCCTTTGCGGAGGTTGTCGGCAACGATCCACATGTTTAGGGTGTTGGGCTGTGTTTCATCGCGACGAAGTCGGCCTACAAATACTTCATCTTTACCTTCTGCATATAAAGGCATAGGATATTTTCCGTTAGCAGGATCATCGGTAAGTATAACGCCCGGCATAGCCGAAAGTAAACTGCGTACTTCATTCAAATCGAAATCGTTTTCAAACTCTATATTTACAGCTTCGGAATGTCCTCCTTTCACAGGTACACGCACCGTTGTTGCCGTCACACGAATGGTATCATCGCGCAAAATCTTACAAGTCTCGTTTACCATTTTCATTTCCTCTTTGGTATATCCATTATCGAGGAAACTATCTATTTGCGGAATTAAATTCAAATCGATTGGATGAGCATAAGCTTTAGGCACATCCTCTCCTACTCGCTCTCCCATTAATTGAGTAACAGCTTTCGCTCCCGTTCCACTCACCGATTGATAGGTTGAAACTACAACACGTTTAATTTTATACTTTTTATGCAATGGCGACAAAGCCATCACCATTTGAATAGTAGAACAATTCGGATTAGCAATAATCTTATCGTCGCCGGTTAATACGTCGGCGTTGATTTCTGGAACCACCAATTTTTTTGATGGATCCATGCGCCATGCAGATGAATTATCGATTACTACAGTGCCCTTAGCAGCAAAAGCAGGTGCCCATTCGAGAGAAGTGTTACCGCCTGCAGAGAAAATAGCTACATCGGGAGCCATATTCACTGCATCTTGCATTCCAACAACTTTATACGCTTTTCCACGGAAGACTACTTCTTTACCCACCGACTTTTCAGAAGCAACAGGAATGAATTCATCGACCGGGAAATTACGTTCTTGTAATACTTCGATCATTTTAGTGCCTACCAATCCGGTAGCGCCAACTACAGCTAATTTCATATAGCAAAGCTATAAAAAAGATAAATGGGAGGGGTAAAGGAGCGAAAATTTGGAGATTATAGGAGGCTGAAGGATGAAGGAGTATTTGTTAGCAGAGAACCTTAGGGGTATTGAAGCTTTACTTTTCATTTTCATAGGGTACTCAGGGAATACCAAGATCAATCACTACATCTTGTATACTTTTTAACCACAAAGAAAACGGAGTTTACACAGAGGAGCACAGAGAAAGCCACCGATTAATTGTAACGGAGGCTCTGATACAACCGGGCAATATGAATGCAGGTCTCACTAAGTATCAAGATCAATCACTGCATCTTGTATCTTGGATCATTTATCCTTTTTAACCACAAAGAACACAGAGTTTACACAGAGGGGCACTGAGAAATCCAATAAAACAGGAAGAGGAATGAATAATTGATCCAATAAACCAATGGTTGTCCAATCGATTATCTATCATCGATTATCGATTATCTTCTCCCTACAGCTCCGTATTCTGCTTATGGAACTGGGTGCGTTTTAAATTTGTTTGTGCAAGTTCTTTATATCCGCCAAGTACGTTTACAACTTTGCTAAATCCTTTCGACATTAAAATTGAGCATGCAATTACTGAGCGATATCCACCTTGACAATGCAGGTAGTATGTCTTCTCTTTGTTTAATGATGAAAGATTTTTATTGATGAAATCGAGCGGAAAGTTTTCTACTCCTTCTATATGCTCGGTATCATATTCGCTTTTGCGGCGAACATCTCTCGCTTCGATGCTTCCACCACTAAACATTCTTTCAAAATCACCAGGAGTAATTTGTGCTAACACTTCAACTTTATTTCCTGCGGCAATCCAAACTTCCATCCCGCCTTTTAAAAATCCTACAGGGTTATCATACCCAACTCTTGATAAACGAATAACTGCTTCTTCTTCTCTTCCTTCTTCGGTGATTAAAAGTATTGCTTGATTTAAATCGGGAATTAATGTCCCTACCCAAGGTGCGAAATTATCATCCAACCCAATGAATACTGCTCCCGGAATATGCGCAGCTGAAAATGCTTCTTTCTTTCTGGTATCGAGCACTAAAGCATTCAACGATTCCCATACTGTACTAAATTCAGATGGAGATAACGCTTGCGTTCCTGCTTTCACTACATCATCGACACTCTTTACAGAGCCTTTCAAATTCAAAATAACATTAGCAGGGAAATATTGAGGCGGCTCTACTAATCCGTCGAGTAATTTATCAGTAAACTTCTCTACTGTAAGCGATGCTTCTAATGCGTAATTCACTTGCTTTTGATGTCCGATTGTATCCGTAGTTTCTTTACTCATACTCTTTCCGCAAGCACTACCTGCACCATGTCCCGGATAAACAATTACATCATCCGGCAACACCATCAATTTCGTGCGAAGAGAATTATATAAATGCGCGGCAAGGATTTGCGGTGTTACATCTGCTTTTACTTTTTGAACTAAATCGGGCCGACCAACATCTCCGATGAACAAAGTATCGCCTGTAAAAACAGCTACTTCTTTTTTATTTTCATCGAGCAATAAGAAACACGACGACTCCATGGTATGTCCGGGAGTGTGCAATGCTTTTATGAAAACATTTCCTAAAGGAAACACTTCTTCATCCTTTGCAATATAAGCATCATAGCCCGGTGCCGCTGTTGGTCCGAAGACAATTTTAGCTCCTGTTTTTTTAGCAAGATCGATATGTCCGCTAACGAAATCAGCATGAAAGTGTGTTTCGAAAATATATTTTATTGAACCATTATTACGATTAGCGCGATCGATATAAGGCGACACATCACGCAATGGATCGATGATAGCAACTTCACCATTCGATTCGATATAATACGCCGCTTCCGCTAAGCATCCTGTATAGATTTGTTCAATTTTCATAATTAACTTTTTTAAAGGTGGAAATGAATTTTAATTTTTTTTGTCGTCGAGTTACGAAGACATTGAAAACATAGAATTTTCTGAAATGCAAAATTCAGGATTTTCACCCCCAATAAAAATGACCGTTGTCACGGTAAAATAAAAAAGGCCGCAAAAGCAGCCTTTAAAGATTATCGTAAATATGATTTTTGTTATGCTTACTTCTTTTTATAGAAATCGGCAATAGGTTTAAAAGGACCATACTTATGTTGAACTGCAGAAAAATCATCGCCATAAGGAGGATAAGGAAAATCGACAGGCTTCTTTGATTTATTTGGCCAATCGGCACTTTGATCTTTAGATGGCCGCGGTTGACTATTTACATAAGCTGCAACATCCCATGCTTCTTCATCGGTCAATACTTGCGAATTAACATCCGATTTCCCGAAAGGCATATTATACTTCACATATCCTGCGAAATTCGACAAGCGATATAACCCTGCGCCATCGTTATAACTTTCATTGCCCCATAGCGGAGGATAAATCCAAGCGATTCCACTCGCATCTTTTACTCCTGCACCGTTCTCTCCGTGACAACTTCTGCATTGTGTTTCATAAACCAATTTTCCTTTTGCGGGATCAGCAGCACGATCAAGAAACTTCAATTTTTTAATTCCGCTTTGATAAGGCTTCACATCTTTCTTCACATCCTTACCAAGCCATTGCATATAAGCGTAGATAGCTTTAAACTCATAGCTAGTGCTATCGATAGCTGTACCGTTAAGACTACGTTCCATACAATCACTTACACGTTTGTAAATACTTTCTATTCGTCCGCTGCGCTCTCTAAATTTCGGATAAGTAGAAAACACTCCACTATAATTATTCCCCAAAGGACGAGTACCGGCTTCTAAGTGACAATTCTGGCAATTCATACCATTGGTAAGATGAGCAACCGAACCCTTCGGACCTAAATACTTCGAAGTGTGAGCGATTAACTCTTCGCCATAAATTACTAGCTTACGCTGTTCACCCTTCAACTCTGTATCGAGATACAAACTTGGTTTAACCCAAATAGAATCGGGTTTGGCAACAGCGGTTACCTCCTCTTTTTTAGCAGGCGAACAAGCTTGACATAAAAATGATACTAATACAATTTTTAAGAAATAATTTTTCACAATACTCATTAATGAAATTCGTATGTTGTTCCTTGCAACTGCGTAAGTAATGTCGCAGGTTGATCGGTAGCAGTAGTTCGATGTTCAATTTTAGGAGACACGGGAGAATTCTTTGCAAGATACTCTTCCATCACTGCATGCATGAGCGTATTAAGCTTTGTGGGACGTAATACTTTCTCAATTCGACATAAAGTATCATCAGGATCACCTTCGCGTTCACAAGCAATGATACTATATTCTTTATCCTCTTGCAATGGTTTACCTTTAATCTTCACCCAATTTACGCGCTTCCCCATTTCATTACCAATAGTAACATTCACTTCCATTCCTGCGAAGCGAACAAACCATCCTCCGAGACGTTTAGAAGGATCTTTAGCAAATGCATTTTGCAACTCCTTCTCAAGCCAATTCATGATTTGCTTACCGGTAACATATCCCATTTTAGCTTCGCTATTTACAGGAAGCATATTCCACAAAAACTCTTTCGTAATATTCTGTTTTCCCGAAGGACCAACAGCTAGAGGCTGACAAAAACGGAATCCGTTGCTCAATGCGATATCCGGTTTAAACTTCCACATGATTGCGTTGGTCAGCAAATTATCCATTGGAGATTCCAACACAAAATATCGTACTAACGGTGACGTAGTAACCCCAATTACTTTATTCAACTCTGCACTATACGGAACAAGTGCTTTATCGATCATGCTTTGAAGAGCTGCATCGGGCGCATATTTCTCAGGATCCACATCGAGCAAATCATATTGGTACGATTTAATTTTATCGTTTTCGATTTGCACTTTCAATCGCCCAATAAACGAACCGAAAGCACCGCACTCAACCACTTTCGAATACTTCCCTTCAATAGGAACGCGCACACGTTCGTGGGTATCGGCACCGAGAATAAAATCGGCACCTTCGCAAGCGGGATTATTCGCAAGACCTACCTGTTGTGCTAATCCCATGTGAGTAACAACAAAGATAATTCCGCAGCCTTCCACTTCCTTCAACAACTTAATATAGCGAGCGAGGTTAAAGTCGGCATGTTCGAATTTAATTCCCACGCTATACGCCGGCGACTGACGTTTGGGAATTAGATGATCGGTATAACCGATAAATCCAATTTTTGTTGAACCAACTTTTTTTATCCAGTAAGGTTGATAAATCAACTCACCATTCTCGGGACCATCGCATTGATGCCACATGTTAGCGCAAATCTTAGCAGCAGTAGCATGTCCCATATCATACAACATCTTTTTCTTCTTATAAACCACCTCCCAATTTCCGGGTAGGATAAGATCATAATCGAAGTTATTCATGATAGGAATGAGCGCTTCTCCTTCCGTAAGAGAAGCAAGTCCATGACCGTGAAAGAAGTCGCCGCCATCAATCAAAATCGGATTCGGATTTTCATTGCGCAAAGTATTGATCATCGTTTTCAGGACAGGCAATCCTCCACGCTTACGATAAACGGGAGCATTATTCTCCCAGAAAAACTCATCATGCGTATTTAGTTGGGCATGAATATCGCTCGTATATAAAATGGTAAATGAATTGGTAGGTTGAGATGAAATATCGGGAGAAGGGGCTTTCACATCTTCAACTGTTGTAGATGCGATGGCTGATTTTCCGGGCATTAATCCCACTACCGACAATAATGCGGAAGTTTTGAGAAAATCTCTTCTAGTATTCTGCTTTTTCATGAAAGTGCTTTGCACAAATTTAAATTAAATAAGTACAGTTGAAAATACACACTTCACAAATCGACATAAAAAACATAAAAAAAACGGATGCCGAGCATATATTAGCTCGAGCATCCGTCAGACAATTATCATTTAAGATTAAAGGTACCGATAACCCTAAATGAACCTAACCTATATTGTCTTAGAAATTAACCGGTAATCCCTGATATAGAATTCCAGGACCCACCATTATATGCTTCCACGCCGGCTCTCTCCAGGATAGATTTAGCCATAGCGCTTCGTGCCCCACTTCTACAAACAGTAATTACCGGTTTATTCCATTTCTTAATTGCAGCGATATTATTTTGGATTGAATCGAGAGGAATATTCTTCGCTCCTTTATTATGCCCTGAGCTAAACTCACCGGGAGTTCTTACATCCAGAACAATTGCACCAGCTTTTATCAGCGCATCGTAATCGGTAGAGTTACCGAACATCTTCTTAACGAAATCGATCATGATTTATAAATTTGATACCGCAAAGATGAGGTAAGAAAAAGGCCTTTTCAGTGACCTTAGTTACACAACTCAAAAATTCAGTGAATTTTCACGAAATCAACGTGCGTGCGGCAGCGGAAAAAATAATTGTTGCACGATAATATAGACTCCCATCACCAAAACGAACCAGCCAAAGCCTCTTTTTAAGCGAGGGCCATCAACTTTATGACTGAGAGAATGTCCGACGAAAATTCCTACTACTGCCAATGAAGTCACCGTAAACAACAATGTCCAATCCATTTTACGAGACAAAAGATCACCGGTAAATCCGAATAAAGAATTCGCCGCGATAATCAACAAAGAAGTACCAACTGCTTTTTTCATTGGCAATTTACCGAGGTAAACGAGTGCGGGAATGATAAGGAATCCACCGCCGGCGCCAACGAATCCGGTGAGCATACCAATTAAGAAACCTTCAACGATGATTCCAAAATTATTCTTAGCACTCACAGGTTGCACTTGTTCCTCCACTTCACTACGACGATCACGAATCATGGAAACAGAAGCGAAGACCATCAAGACAGCGAATAAGGTCATCATCAAAAAAGCCTTCGTGATTTCGAAATCTGGTGAAGAGTAAAGAACTGCAGGAATTGCCGGAACGATGATTTTTCGAGTAAGGAATACAGAAATGATAGAAGGAATACCGAAAACTAGTCCGCGTTTTAAATCTACAAGTCCCTGACGATATTTAGGCACTACACCAAACAAACTACTAACTCCTACCACAAAAAGCGAATAAGCAGTAGCAGAAACGGGATCCACCTTAAATAGGTAAACCAAGACAGGGATGGTCATGATAGACCCTCCTCCTCCTATTAAACCTAAAGGAATTCCAATTGCCAAGGCGGCAAGATAACTCAAGACAAGCATCATAGATTCATTCGGTGCAAACTCAACAAGTCAAGCGAATACTGCTATTTTAGCCCGATATTCAGATCAAGGATTTCGAAATGCGATTTATGCATACGGATATAACCTTTCTCTGATAACTTCTTCATGAGGCGAGAGATTACCTCGCGAGAAGAGTTCAGCTCAGCAGCGATTTTCGTAAAGGGAATACTAACGATATTACTTCCCGAAACCTGTTGATGACGGCGAAGATAGAAAATGATTCGTTCATCGAGGTTACGAAATGCCACTTGATCGATAGTTGAAAGCAATTCCTCGAAGCGGGAGCGGTAAGTAGAAAGTACAAAATAGTACCAAGATTTATATACGTGCATCCATTCGTCTAACAATTTCACAGGAAGAGCCAGAACGGTAGTATCGGAAGCAGCTCTAACCATAACGCTACTAGTTTCTTGCTTAGAAGCGCAAACCAACGACAATGCACAAGCATTACCCGGGCCTAGGTAATACATAAAATACTCTCCACCCTCCTCATCTTCGCGGTAGACCTTTAGTAAGCCATCGAGCACTAAGACGGTAGACCGAATATTCTGGTTGGTCTTCATCAGCAAATCATCTTCCTTAAACGATTTCACCTCCCCGTGCTTAATGAGAGCATCGATAAGCTCAGGTTCAAAATCGGGAAATAATTCAGCAAGTAGTTGACTATCCATAGTAGTGAATTCAGTAAAACTGGTTTTAACAAATCAAAATAACTTGGCAAAGTTATAAAGGATCTAAAGCTTCATTTGTAATAAAAGTTACACAAGGGAAAATACCTGCAAGCGACAACAAACGACTACAATTATTTAAAGGGATACAGTTGCGCTAATTCATGATTAGCTTCGCCAAAATTTTCAGACATGAAACAATTAACAACTCTCATTTTCATACTTGCATCGCAGACAATACAAGCACAAGTCATTGAAGAATTCAGTGACGGGAATTTAAATTCTAATCCGACGTGGACAGGAGATCAAGCGCAGTTCACTATTAATTCAAACTATCAATTACAATTAAATAGCAGTGGAAGCGATTCATCGTTTATGAGTTTTAATTCCCCCTTAAATGCAGGTGACAGCTTACAATGGGAGATTTGGGTACAACAAAGTTTTTCGCCATCATCACAAAATTACGGACGAGTATATTTAACTAGTGATAATGCTAATTTAGAACAAGCACTCAACGGATATTATCTTCAATTTGGGGAATCCGGAAGTGCTGATGCAATATCAATATTTAAACAAACGGGTTATAATTCAACATTAGTTTGCAGAGGTATTGATGCGACGATAAGTAGTGCATTTATGGTTCGCGTAAAAGTTCTAAGAACCAACACGGGTGAATGGAAACTATACACAGACTACAGTGGCGGAACAAATTTTACAGAAGAAGCATCAGGCATCGATAATAGCATGAGCAATTTCTTATACTTTGGAATAAAAGATGTTTATACGAGCAGCAATGCAACAAAATTCTACTACGATCATATTTACGCGGGGGAATTTATTGCCGACACATTAAATCCGACTATAACGAGTGTAGACATCATAGACAGCATCTCGGCTCGATTACATTTCAGTGAGAAAATTCGGAATACCGATGCAAATAATGCTGCGCACTTTTACATTAATGGAAACATGGCAAGTTCGAGCATACAAGACATCGGAATGACTAGTGTTGTATTAACATCATCGCAAGTATTCACTTCGCCGAACAGCTATCAACTATTAGCCTATCAAATACATGATCTAGAAGGAAATTTAACAGCAATAGATAGTATCAATTTCCTTTATTTGACAACAGCAACCACATCGATTCACGATATAGTGATTAATGAAATTATGAGTGATCCATCGGGAGCCAATAATTTACCGAATTCTGAATTTATAGAAGTGTACAATCGATCACAGAAATACATCAACACAAAAGGGTTTATACTAAGCGATGGTAGCACTGATGCTGAATTACCTGACGATACAATTGCGCCAAGCGGATACAGAGTATATTTTAACAATAGTCATTACAGTGAATTTGCAGCTTTACAAATTCCGAATATTAAAGGGCTTGCCAGCTTTCCGGGATTAAACAACGATGGTGATCGTTTAACTTTAAAAGACCAATTAGGAAATATTATCGACAAGACCAGCTATACATTATCGTCGTATCACGATAATATAAAGCAAGGAGGCGGTTGGTCGTTAGAACGAAAAGACCCGGAATTCACGTGTAGCAACGAAGACAACTGGCAAGCCAGCAAAGACAATTCAGGAGGAAGTCCCGGAAAAGAAAACAGCGAGATAATAACGTTCGTCGATAACACTTCACCGGATATCCAATATATAACGGTAACGGATAGCCTAAATATTGAAATTCACTTTACAGAAATTCCCGAATTATCAGATGCAACAAATATTTCGAACTATAGCATTAACGAAGGAATAAATTTACAAAGCATTAATGCTTCGGAAGAAAATGAATTGGTTTACAAAATCAATCTACAACAAGCATTACAAAGAAATATCATTTACAAACTAAGCGCGCATAACATTGGAGATTGCGCAGGAAATAAAATCCAAAACACGAATGAACTATCGTTTGGAATAGGAGAAGAAATCAAGAAAGGAGATTTAATAATCAACGAGATTTTATTTAATCCGGGGGATGGACAATACGATTATGTAGAACTTTATAACAAGAGCAATAAAATCCTTTTATTAAGCAAATCTAACCTTGCACAAAAAGACATTTTAACAGGAGAAATAAAAACAACAGAAATTATAACGGAAGAAAAAAGAATTATTTGTCCGGGGGAATATTTAGTAATTAGTGAAAACACTTTTTTTCTAAACAACTACAAAAGTTTTAATCAACGTACATCGATACAAGCGAGCACTCCTTCCATGAATGACGACGAAGGGATCATTAGTATTTTATCGCCGGGCTTAGAAGAAATCGATTTACTCCACTACACTGACAAGATGCACTATCCATTGTTATCAGTAGTCGAAGGAGTAGCATTGGAAAGAGTACGATTTTCGGCAGCTAGCGATGAAGTTGGCAATTGGCATAGTGCCTCTTATCAATGTGGATATGGAACACCGGGGAAAGAAAACTCACAAGCGTTGAATTCAACTGAAGGTGAGGTGATGGAAATCCAAATTTCGCCACCGATAATATCCCCCGACAACGACGGTCACAACGATATTGCGCTAATAACAGCAAAAGGAATTATTGGTACGGGAACGATAAGCATATTGGACGAAACCGGTAAAATGATACGAAAGATAGCAGAAGGAGAATATTTGGGAAGCGGGAACGAATACGTATGGGATGGAACTAACGATAAAGGTAGTGTTGTATCTGTAGGCATATATATTGTTGTGTCTGAAATAACCCAAGAAGGGGGTAAAATAATACAAAGTAAGAACCCGATTGTAGTTGCTCAGAAGGTCGAAAAAGTAAACTAGTATTGAATTCTTATATAAAAACATGAATTTTAGGCCTCAAAATTGAACTTTTCTAAGAATTAGGTATTTATTTTCAATCCCGTGCAACTTTTGTATAAAAAAAAACACGTACATTGTAGCATCAACCTAATCCCATGAAGAGACTTCTACTCAGCATTGCAATTGTTTTATCGATCGGTGAAGCAAACGCACAAAAATCATTAGATCTTGGCTTTGGCACCGGACTTACGAATTACTTCGGAGATCTTGGAAACGGCGAATTCATGCAAAGCAGCTCCACGCGACCGGGGATTGAAGTTACGGTAAGGAATATTATTAGTCCGAAGGAAGTTAGCGGAATGAAATATTCAGCCTTCAACGTAGAAGCGCGCTTAAGCTGGCATAGAATCGGATACGACGAATCGAAATCGATATCAGGATTAGCGGTAAGCGAGATGCGCAACTATAATCGCGGATTAGGCTTTAGAAACGACATCTTCGGAGTTTCGACACATGTATCCTACACATACTATCCGAATCGCCACAAGCCATTATACAAGCAAGGGTTGGCATTATTTGTTTACGGGGGAGTAGGAATTTACCATAGCAATCCGAAAGCTGATTTATTCAGAGGAAAAATTGACATTAACAACAGATATTATTTTTGGAACGACGGGACAACTAGAGATGCTCCTGAAGGAACAGCGGGAGCCAATGTTATAGAAAAAGACGGCGATTACGAAACAACATTATCTGATTGGCATACGGAAGGTCAGGGATCATCTGACGAGACCAAAGCATCAAAAGACATGTACAAAAACTGGAACTTAGGTATTCCGGTTGGATTCGGGTTCCGTTACGGAGTAAACAAAGCAATTACACTTTCATTGGAAGTAGGATACTATAAATTCCTTACTGACTATTTAGATGATGTGAGCGAAGCCTATGCTACCTACAAAGAGATCGAGCAGCAATTCCCAAATGATCCTATCAAACAAGAATTAGCGAAATACATTTCTGATCCGACAGGGAAAGGAACTGACGGATATGTTGATGCATTTACGAGCAGAAGAGGTAATCCCGGGATTACTGATTCATACAGCTTCATCAGCATGGAAATTGCATACAAGATAAACTGGAAGCCTGAGAAAATCACGGCGCTGTTTACTCGATAAAAAATCGAAGAATAGAATTTGCAGGTGCTAATAAAATAGCACAAGGAATGAAATGCTTGAAGAAAATATCGGGTTTAAATTTATTGGCAAAAAATTGCAACTAGACTCTATTAGAGTTTAATTTCTTCGCCTTGTTTATTCTGGAAATGATATTCCATTAAATGATAAGAAGAGATAGCTTCTACTTTAATCCATCGTTTATACTTCTTATACCATTTCCACTGGAAAGACTTCAGAGTAAACAATCCATTTTTAAGGTAAGTAGCAAGGAATGGATGAACTTGAAGAGTTAAAGCAGGTTCATTTTGTTCTTCGCAGAGATAGCGGATATTATTCTCGATATCATCTACAAGCAACAAGCTTGCTTTAATTTCTCCTGTTCCATCGCAAGCGGGACATTTCTCAACAGTAATAATATTCGTAACCGGGCGAACACGCTCACGAGTAAGTTGTACCAATCCGAACTTACTAGGAGGCAAAATGGTATGACGAGCGCGATCGAGTTTCATTTCATCGCGGAGCGTATCAAAAAGATCCTTACGATGCAACGTGTTTTTCATATCGATGAAATCGATAACTACGATTCCACCCATATCGCGTAGGCGAAGTTGACGAGCAATTTCTTTTGCGGCTGCGATATTCACGCTAAGGGCATTACTTTCTTGGTTATCCTGAGCGCCTTTATTTCTTCCTCCGGAATTGACATCAATAACATGAAGGGCTTCGGTATGTTCAACTACGAGGTAAGAACCTCCACTTAATGTAACCGTTTTCCCGAAGAGCGATTTAATTTGTTTATCGACGCCAAAGTTCTCGAAGATGGGCACTTTACCCTTGTAAAGCTTCACGATTTCTACTTGATCGGGAGCGATACTTCTGATATAACTTTTAATTTCCTCTGCGAGAGAAGCATCATTTACTTGAATACTATTAAAGTTAGGATTCAGCAAATCGCGAAGGATGGTAGAAGTACGATTCATCTCCCCTAAAATTTTAGTAGGAGGCTGAGCCGTTTTCAGCATTTCATGCAATGATTCCCATCGAGAGCAAAGGTCTTGAATATCGGCATCGAGGTCGGCTACTTTTTTGCCTTCGGCAACAGTACGAACGATAATTCCGAAATTTCGTGGTTTAATCGACTGAGCCAAACGCTTGAGACGTTGGCGTTCGACAGAACTTTTAATTTTTTGGGAAACGGAAACGATATCAGAAAAAGGAACCAGCACAACGAAGCGACCGGCGAAAGAAAGTTCGGAAGTGATACGAGGACCTTTAGTTGAGATCGGCTCCTTCGCAATTTGAACCATGATGTTCATGTTTTGCGAAAGCACTTGTCCGATTTTACCTGCCTTATTAATATCAGGTTCAATCTCGAAATTATTGAGCAAAGACTCTGACTGGCTTCCTGAAGACGTTGTTTTCATAAACTTCAACAACGACTGCACTTGAGGACCAAGATCGAGGTAATGCAAGAACGCATCTTTCTCATAGCCGATATCAACGAAAGCGGCATTAAGAGAAGGCATGAGCTTCTTCACGCGACCTAAATAGATATCTCCTACTGAGAAGCTGTTTTCCTTCTTCTCCTTATTCAATTCTACAAGTCGCTTATCTTCTACCAAGGCAATAGTTACCTCGGATGACGATGCGTCAATAATTAATTCACTGTTCAAGCCGAAAGGATAATTAGGCTGTATACAAAATTCCGTATTAAGCACTGAGTGTTTAATTTGACATTCATCAAACTAAAACGAAAGTCAATGCATAGCAATACATTGTCCGTTTCATCAATATTGAATTAATGAAACGGACAATGCTGACCGGAAGATTACACCGGACTATCTGTTTTTCTTTTTATGACGATTCTTTCTCAAACGTTTTTTACGCTTGTGAGTAGCCATTTTATGACGTTTACGCTTTTTACCGGAAGGCATAGTAATAAATTTTATTCGTTAGAAATTATGTTAATTCAATTTGATCAAACCTTTCCTTTCTTGAGATCGGAAATGATCTTTTTCACCTCTTGAGCTGCCTGCGGATCATTTGTGTTTTTCACAAACGACTCGTAGTAACCGATTGCTTTATCAGGTTCGCCTTTCGAAACATATATCTGACCAAGGTAGAAATACATTTCGGAACGTTTAGGATTTATTTCAAGAACTTTAGTAAAGCGTTCGATTGCTTTATCTAATTGTCCTGATTTCACCGACAACATTCCCAGGTTATACTGTGCCATTTCATGTTCAGGATTTTTGCTAACCACTTCACGCAGCAACATAATTCCCTTCATCGGCTCACCGGTTCCTTCGGCATAACAAGCGCCTAGGTCGGTTTTAGCATTGAGGTTTTCGGGGTTTATCTCAATTACCTTATTGTAGTTCTCGATTGCTTTTTGAACCATCATTCCTCTTAAAGAAGAATCACCGGCCATTTTAAAGGCATCGAAATAACGATAAGCTGCATCGAGATAACTCAATTCAGTTTTCTGAATCGCCGACTTTTTCTCGAACCAAATTGCCGCCGCAGCAGGAATGTTCCGGTTATCCCAGAATCTACCTATCTGATCTAGCAATGCGGTATCCTGATCTCCATTCTTCTTCAACGCATCCTCTAACATTCTTAGAGTAGGCAATTGAGTAGAATCAATAGCAGTAGCCGCACTTTGCAACAAGGCCGTTTCGTCGAGACCACCCTTATTTACTCGGGTAGCATCCGCCGGTTTTGCTTTCATATTTACCTGTGAAGGCATCATATAAATAACAACAGACAACAGCAATGCAGCTGCTACTATTATTATTTGCAACCGGTTAGGCTTCATTCAGATTATTGTTGAGGCGCTTTTTTCACATGCGCATTTTTCACACGCTCTGTGAATGTTTTCGCCGGTTTGAACGCCGGGACATAGTGTTCAGGGATAATAATCGTAGCATTTTTTGTGATGATACGACCGGTTTTCTTAGCACGCTTCTTTACTATGAAGCTACCAAAACCACGCAGGTATACATTCTCGTCGTTGATAAGTGAGTTGCGAACAACTTTCATCATTGATTCGATGGTCTGCTGTACAGCCACCTTCTCGATGCCTGTCTTTGTAGAAATCTCGTTTACTAATTCTGCTTTCGTCATGATGACAACTATGTTAAGATAGGGTTTTCCTATAAGGGGCTGCAAAGATAGGCTTTCTTGCTGAATTACAAAATATTAATTCATTACTTTTGAGCCCGTTACGATATTTATGAAGGATTTCAATGGGGTTTTGCGGAATTGGTACCTAAAAAACCGTCGGGAATTGCCCTGGCGGGACACCACCGACCCATACCCTATCTGGCTGTCAGAGATTATGTTACAGCAAACCAGGGTTGAACAAGGACTGCCATATTGGGTACGTTTTACCACCACTTTTCCAAACATTACGGACCTTGCAAAAGCTCCGGAAGAACAAATAATGAGGATGTGGCAAGGGCTCGGCTATTACTCCAGGGCCCGCAATTTACATACCGCAGCGAAGCAAGTGTCGACCGAATTTAAAGGAAAATTCCCTGCTAACTATAAGGATATCCGATCTTTAAAAGGAATCGGCGATTATACTGCGGCTGCAATCGCTTCATTTTCATTTAATTTGCCACATGCGGTAGTAGATGGCAATGTCTACCGATTTCTATCACGTCTTTTCGGAATCGAGACTCCAATTGACAGCACCGAAGGCAAAAAAATCTTTGCCGAATTGGCAGAAAAACTCTTGGATAAAAAAGAGCCCGGCTTGCATAATCAGGCAATTATGGAATTTGGAGCGATGCAATGCAAGCCATCAAATCCCAATTGTGAAGCCTGTCCGTTTGCAATTGAGTGCATTGCATTAAAAAATAAGCAAGTCAACGTTTTACCGGTAAAATCCAAGAAGACAAAGGTTCGAGATCGGCATTTTCACTTTATAATTATACATGACGGGACCAAAACCATCGTTTCGAAACGGGTTTTGAAGGATATTTGGCAAGGACTTTATCAATTCCCGCTGATTGAAATCGAATCTAAAAAGAACCTAAAGCCGGGAGAAGTGGTTTCATTTGCCAAAGAAGTAGCAGGAATTGAAGATTTAACTCTCATTAAAAAGAGCGCTCAAATCAAGCATCTACTCTCGCACCAAACACTGCACTGTTATTTTTGGTGGATTGGCTACGACAAACTCAACAAAAAGAAAGCATCGTTGGGTTACGAAGTAGTTAACATTAACCACCTCGACAATATTGGCATGCCTCAGCTGATAGTTAAATACCTTAGCGAGAACGAATTTATCGACTAAATCGACACTTTTCAGAGTTGCCCTTGACTTAATAGCAGGAATTTTATCGGAAACTTTGTTGGGTAATAGGAAATGTTAACTTTGCCTTGTAAGGAACCCATATCAGTTCAGATTAAGCTAAGTAGAACCAATAAAAAATTAAGACGATGTCGGGAGTAAATAAAGTATTTCTGATCGGAAACCTAGGCAAGGACCCTGAGTTCCGACATATGGAAGGAGGAGTAATGGTAGCTAAATTCCCATTGGCCACAACCGAGTATTTTAAAAACAAAGACGGGCAGCGACAAGACCAAACCGAATGGCATAATATTGTTTTATGGAGAGGGCTTGCCGAAGCGGCGGAGAAGTTACAACTACGAAAAGGGCATATGGTTTTTATTGAAGGAAAGCTTCGAACACGCAATTGGGAGAAAGACGGCATTAAGCGTTATGCAACTGAGATCATTGCTGAGAACATGACGATGTTAAGTAAGCGTGAGCCTGGTAACGGAGGCAATGGAGATCATGATCACGGTCACGACACGCCTCATATTGGAGATATGGGCGGAGATTTACCATTCTAAGAAAAACAACCAATCAAACTATAAACATCAAAGGCACTTAACGAGTGCCTTTTTTTATGCTTCATATAAAATTGCATCTTTGCATTATGCGTAAACTAATTGCACTTCTATTGTTAGGCTCAGGAATCCTGATTACATCGTGTAATAATGATGAATCGGAAGGCACGCCGAAGCCACGCGGATATTACAGAATAGATTTCCCTAAGCATAGCTATAAAAAATTCGAGCCGGCCTCTTGCCCTTTCAATTTCGAAATCCCTGAATATGCAATTGCCATTCCTGATACCAACGGAAGAGCTGAAGCATGCTGGTATTATTTAATATTCCCGAAATTTAACGGAGAAGTATATCTTACTTATAAATCACTTAATGGAGATTTAGAACAGTTTACAGAAGACACCAGAACGTTAGTTTACAAGCATACAGCGAAAGCAAGTTCAATAAACGAAAAAGTTCTTGATTTCGGCAATGGTGTTAGTGGAATCTTTTATGATATTGGAGGAGATGCTGCATCTCCAACTCAATTCTTTGTGACTGATAGTTCAAAACACTTTTTACGCGGATCACTATATTTCAATGCACCACCAAATGCAGACAGTATTGCACCCGTAGTAAAATACATTAAAGAAGATATGCTACACTTACTAGAAACAGTGAAGTGGAAATAAATATCGAAGTATAAAGGCGACTATTTCTTGATAAATTTAAACATTGAGAAATCATTTTCACGATTCAATTTCATCAAGTATAAACCTGAGGATAAATTCCGCACATTCACATACAATTGACTTATTTGTTTGTCAACTGAAATATTTTCAATTTCTTTTCCGCTGATATCGAAAATTTGAAGTGAAGTATAATTCAAATTCTTTTCGGCATTTATTTGCAGAATATCATTTACAGGATTTGGATTTATAGTTATTCCTTGAGAAGATAGCGAAGTCAATCCAACTGCAGAAACATATTCGGAATCACTCAAAGCAGTACATCCGTTTGTATCGGTAATCATCACGCTATAGTAACCACTTACTGAAACATTAAAGACTTGATTTGTCTCACCGACTAATGGTTGTCCTGACAAAAACCATTGATAGGCGAAAGCCTGAGATGAGGTTAGAGCACCTAATACTTGAGTGAAATTCGGTTGAGCAGGAGTCGGATAAACATTCACTAAATACTGGCTGCTGACGTTACAATAATTGTTAGATATATTCACATCAATAACATGAGGGCCGGCGCTTAAATTATTTAATGTTAGTGATGTACCTGAAGCTGTTTGTAAAGCATCGAGCGACCATTCTATATCCATTGGAAATATTGTTGAAGCTGATCCAATTAAAACTTCCCCCTCACAAATATTTGCATCTGCAATAGCCACTGTTGACATTTGATTACAATCAAAAATTGTATTTAACACTTCGTTAGTTGCAACAGGAGTATTATAATCAAAATAAATAGATGCGCTATTTTCAATTGTTGTACCGGCTACATTTCCCGGCTGTTGATTTATTCTAAACTTAACGTATCCATGACTTGCAGGCTCATTAATATTACTATCCGGCAACAATAAATTATTGAAATGGAACGCCACTACATTTCCGGGTTTAAACTCATATGAATAAGGATGCGAATACCCTAAAACTTGCAAAGTGTATTTATCTAATGTGAGCGGCAATGTATCAACTACTGTTACATTAAAAGCAGTATCGGTACCGGTATTCTGGAAATTGATTGTATAATTTAACTCTTGCGCATTTGTAATATACCCTTGACTAGAATATCCCGGAGGAGAAACGGAGATATCGTTTGGATCATATGAACCGGTAACAACTTGTATTAAAGTATCGAAATTATTTGAAACTGCTACTTCATTTGTTGCAGTAGAAACATCAAGCAAAGAAATAAGTTGAGAACCTAAAACTGTTGATGCAGGTACATTAAACTTAAATCTAATGACTTTAGAACTAAACGCAGTTAATGGCAAGGTATTGAAAGTATAAACATTTGCATTTACAGTAGCGGGCGTATCACTAATTGAGATTAATGTAAGTGATGGATCTGCAGTAAATGTTAAAATTTGAGGAGAAACTAAATTGGGAGTTAAGTTTTGGCAAGTCAAAACATAATCGACATTAAATCCGGGGCGTGCAGTACCAGAAACAATTCCGACGGCGAGGTCAGGGACTACAGATACGCTATCTGCTATATTCAAAAGCAAAGAACTGCCGGCAACATTATTATTCAAAACATAGGTAGCAGAATCAGGACACAGTTGTTTATAGAGATATGGGGTATGCTGCGTTACTGTATAATTACCAATTGGCAGTGGCAGCAAATA
>Ga0116186_1001610_pt1 | contig 21774 bp, 31 predicted proteins | sample AD_JPNNA4_MetaG_FD_89806 | JGI IMG/M metagenome (GOLD analysis project Ga0116186, IMG submission 89806) | Active sludge microbial communities of municipal wastewater-treating anaerobic digesters from Japan - AD_JPNNA4_MetaG | ecosystem: Engineered > Bioreactor > Anaerobic > Digestate | place...
AGCCAAATGGGGCACCAGGCAAGCGTCGTCAAGGGCGAGGAAACGGTGAAGATGCTGACCCAACAAATGAACCGGTTCGGTGGCGCAGACACCTATACGGACCTGGCTGGCACAGCGGGTGCGACCATGGATCTACAGAGACTTGGCGGTGCGTCCGGGGGCATGATGGCTGCGGGAGGCGACTGGCAGAAACTCCTTAATGCAGCCATGGCCGGAGGAGCAGATCAAGTAGGTGCGAACATAGGTAGGCTGGCTGCAACGAAAGGGAGCGTGACCGAAGTGGCGGCCGCCTCCGGCGCGAACGCTGCCTTCGTAACGGGCGCCGGGGGGGGGAAACTGGAGGCGGCGGGCGGTAGCGCGGAAAATGTGGGAAAAGCAGGATTTACAGAGGGAGGCGCCCAGGTATCATCGCTGAAAGGGAAAAGCGATGGTGCGGGTGGCGACGCAAACCTCCGGGCTGCCGCATACGCAGAATCGTATGGAGCAATGCACGGAACAATCGAAGCGGCCAAGAAGAGAGCGGAATTGACCGGCAGAGGCGATTGGAGGGCCGCCATGGCGGACCACAAGATGGTCCAAGCATTCACGGAATACACAAAATCCCTCGGCTTCGAGGGGTATCTAAGGGAAGTAGGCATGGGAAATGCGTCGCAAGCCATGACCCTGGGGGAACTCCAAACCCATTTCGACCGCATAGGCACATTGGCCATGGGCAAACTGGCCGGGCACGACATGGGCACGAAAGAAGGCCGGGAAGGATTCTACACTCAATTACGCACTGCCCAAGGCGTGGATGTAGCCGTCACCGACAAAAACGTTCACGCGCTCAATAAACAGATTGAGGCCCAGGGCGGAAAGACCAGGCTGAAGGTAGGCGACGTGGCCAGAATTCAGGGAACGGAGGACAAGATAACCAGCATAGGCGCGAAAACGGGAGTTGATCGGGTAGTTACTGATCACAAACAAACCACCTTGGGAAATAAAACGGATATAAACAACGGCGCGGTAAATATAACAAGCGGAACGCTCAAGACCAATAGGCATAATACGGAAATTCATACAAACGGGAAGTTTACCACAAATTACGGGGACTATACGCGAAACTTGAGCGGTACAGAAACCAGAGATTTCCAAATCAACCAAAAACTCAGACCGGAAGGCACGTACAACTACGATGAAAAGGGAAACCTTGTCAGTTCCGATACCAACTATACTCAAACTGAAAGGACAACAGACCCCGTGCACGGTGCTGTGACAAAAATCAAAGATCAGCAAGGCAATGTTGTTAGGACAGAAGGCAGGGCAGGGTCCCATCTACATGAGGATGTGAACAAGGTAAGTAAGGACGGCGGCGTTGATTACAGAGGCATGGGGAGCGCGGGGACAAGGGAGACGGTTGAGTGGGCTGCTCAACATGTTTTTCGTCAAAATGAGGAACAAGCTAAAAATTGGGGGCAGGACGTTGCTGGTGTCGGAGGATATGCTGTAGATAGCATCTCAAAACTTGCCGGTCAATGGCTGACTGTCCGGCCCGCCCTCATGCCAAAAGGTGCTGCTGCCAGTGGTGGTGCTGGTGTTGCTGCTGGTGGAGGAATAACACAAGAAAAACTTGATGCGGCTAACCGTTACCAGGAACGCCTTGCGGCAGACTAGTGACGAGAGGATAGATAAATTGGCGAATTGGATATTACCGTACAAGCAAATAGCGTCTGACGCCGGTTTGTTTGTGATTTTTGATCAGGACATAGAGGCAGAAGAAGATCGTTTGCCTGAGTACCATCTTGCCAAGAAAGATAACCTGTTTCTTTTGCAGATAGGCAAAAGGCATCTCGTCCTTCTCGATATGCTTGTTTTGGAATGTTTGATAATGACAAGAAAAATTCTGTTTGCTTTCAGCAACAAAGAAGAAATCCACGGAAACATGATAGGCGTTTTGGAGTTAGACGAAATGTCGATTGGGAAAATCGTAGCCCATCTTGAAGCGGCCAGCTTTGCCGAACGAAAACATGTTTGATCCCAAAAACAAAGGCCGCTTTCTCGAAAGAAGCGGCCTCTTATTTTCTGTTATTGTTGAACCACCATAACCATGCGTAGTTGTAATTCCCACCGCCTGGAGACAAGAACACCCAGATAAATCCGAAAAGCATAACTGTCAATCCCAAAAGGGCAACTAATCCTTTAAGGAAATCACCAAAATTATTTATGACTGAATTCAGCCATGTAGTCCAAGAATGCCCTGAATCCACGGCCATCATAATACTCAGACCCCCCACCAGTCCAACCGCAATCACCAGGGACGTGACCCACCTGGCCCTCCAGCTCATATCGGAGATCTGGAACGCGCAGGCATGCCTGATCCTGTCGCCTATCGTCGCTTTTTCCCAGTACACCCTGCCGAGCAGAGCATGGCATTTAGGACATGTAAGATGCTCCCTGCCGTCCATGTGCTGCCTTGCGAAGTTCCGCACAGGCCGGAACGGTTTGTTGTCTCCCAGAAACGCTTTGCACTCCGGGCAGGAGATGTAATCCCTGCCATCGTCAAACTGCTGCTTCAGAGCATCGACCGGCGTCCATCTCTGTCTTCCGCGTATTGCCATAATTTCACCTCCTTTCTATTCTTTCTATTTATTCTATCTGTTCTATTCTTCCTACCTGCTGCTGCCAGCACTTGGTTCGCCTATCCCAATTCTGCATTTCTTCTGGGGGCGGCAGGCGCATTATGCGTGATGTGCTGATCTCGCACACCCATTTTGTATTACTTTGAGGCATGAAAAAGAGTTTGTCAAGCTTTTTTTTGCACAAAATAGCATATATTGTGTTTGGTGGTGCGGGGGCACAAGATGTAGTGGGGGGGGGCGGCGGGAAGGCACGTCTATTATTTTTAATAGACATAACTTGCAAAATGATCTACCATGCCTTCATGAGTAATACCTACGAACGATTATTCGTTTCTCAACTCGAACAGCGACTGATTGCCGAAAACCCGCGCATTCAGGTCTTGGTGGGGCCGCGTCAGGTTGGGAAAACAACGGGAGTCAAGCAGCTCCTGGCCCGATACCCTTATGCCAGCCATTATGCCAATGCGGATGATCTCCTGAATACGGATCGAACATGGTTACTTGAGCAGTGGCAAACGGCGGTATCAATGGGAAGGCAGACTCTTCTCGTCATAGACGAGATTCAGAAGGTGCCGAACTGGTCCGACACGCTCAAGTCATTATGGGACAAAGCGCCACAATCTATTCGGGTAGCCGTCCTGGGGTCGAGTTCACTGCAATTGCAGAAAGGCTTAGCAGAAAGCCTGGCGGGGCGATTTGAGCTGATGAAGGCTCACCATTGGTCGTTCCATGAACAGAAAATTGCCTTTGGTTACGACCTTGATCGCTATCTAACCTACGGCGGGTATCCCGGCGCCGTTGTCTATGAAGATGATTATGACCGTTGGTATTCTTATCTAAAGGACTCCATTGTTGAAGCAGTGATCGGAAAAGACATTCTGCTGAACAGAAGGGTGGGTAATCCTACTCTGTTCCGGCAGGCATTCGAGATTCTGTGCCGTTATCCGGCACAAGAAATCAGCTACACCAAGCTACTTGGTCAACTTCAGGACAAGGGCAACACGGACTTGGTAAAATATTACATTGAACTCTATTCGGGAGCTTTTCTCATACATCCGTTGGAAAAGTATTCTGCGAAAGGCTATCTGACCAGGGGATCAAGCCCAAAAATTATCGTGTCCTGCCCTGCACTGTATGCCATGAACGAAGGACCTCAATTTCTTGAAGACCGTGAAAGACGGGGGCGGATTTTCGAGACGGCTGTTGGAAGCCAGCTACAGCAGCTTGCGGGAAATCTTTATTATTGGCGCGAGAAAAACTTGGAGGTTGACTTTATCTACAAATATCGGGGGAAGATTTACGCAATAGAAGTAAAGTCGGGACGCCGGAAATCCTCCAGGGGGTTAGATGCCTTTACAAAAAAGCATCCCTCTGTAAACCCAGTAATTATTACACCGGAAAATTTCCCCGTTTTTTCGGAAGATCCCCTGATGTTTTTGGCGAACATATCATGATCATGCCTAATGGGAGGTGGTATTTAGAACTAAATGTTGCCAAAGATCATCCGAATTTGCTTCAGGAAGCCAGCGACTATCTCAACACAACATGTGGACGGTGGGCCGGTTTAGGCCGAGGCGAGGCTTTAGCTTCACTAAAGCATGCCGAGGCTCCACATCACGCAGGATAGTCAAGGAAACAACAGCAAATCAAGTGTATTCTTCATCAAGCGAAAATACCGGCATTTCCGGCCTCGAAGATCGTCCTTTAGCAATGCGTGCATAGAAAGTCAATCTTGACATGCAGCATAAATGCTGTATAATGGCAATCAATGAGCGGGAAGGAATTGGTTAAAATCCTGGAAGAAAACGGTTGGATTCTGGACAGAATTTCCGGTAGCCATCATATCTTGATCAAGAAAGATTGCCGTTCCATACCTGTCCCGGTACACGGGAAGGCAGATTTGCCGAAAGGATTGGTTCAGGTCATTTTGAGACAGGCAGGAATAAAGGAGAAATAAATATATGTTGAGGTATCCCGCAAGAATCAAAAAGACGGAAGGAGCCTATATCGTCAACTTTATTGATTTTGAAAGCATCAACACCTGGGGAGATACGCTTGACCAAGCACTAAAAAACGCGGAGGATGCACTCAATGGTTGCCTGGAATCAGATTTTGAGCGAGGCTTTCAGATTCCTGATCCATCTGACATTAAGGGACGCAACATTCATTTCATACCTCTAAAACCAAACATTGCCATTTCTCTGATTCTACGCAAGCTGAGAGGCAGGCGTACTCAACAGGAAATTGCCAGCAAGCTGAAAATATCGTTTCAAGTGTATCAGAGATTAGAAAATCCCCGGAAGGCAAATCCAACACTCAAGACACTGGAAAAGGTTGCCTCGACCTACGGCAAGCATATTTCTTTGGATTTTGTATAATGTAGCGTATCGTTTTGATTGTATCACGCCTTGTGTCCATGCAGTATGCCAAGGCTTTCCCGGAGGTAAAAAGTGTCCGAAAATTATCTGTACTATGGTGATAACCTTGATATTCTGAGAAGGTATATCAAGGATGAAACGATTGATCTTGTGTATCTTGATCCGCCGTTCAACAGCAACGCCAATTATAACGTGCTTTTTGCTGAAAAGAATGGATCCCAAGCCGCTGCCCAGATAAAAGCCTTTGAGGATACTTGGAAGTGGGACTCGAATGCTGCCCAGGCTTATCATGAAGTTGTCGAGAGTGGCGGGAAGGTATCTCAAGTGATGCAAGCCTTTCGCACCTTCTTGGGCGAAAACGACATGCTGGCGTATCTCTCGATGATGGCTCCCCGGCTCGTTGAGCTTCATCGCGTTATGAAACGGAAGGCAAGCATATATCTTCACTGCGACCCCACGGCAAGCCATTATCTCAAGCTGCTACTTGATGCCATATTCCTACCTGTTAATTTCAGGAACGAAATCACATGGAAAAGGACAAGCGCACACAACGACCCTAAAAAGTACGGCTCAAATGTAGATATTATTCTTTATTGTTCAAAATCGGACAAGCCAACCTGGAACCAGCTCTACATTCCCCATTCTCAAGAATACATAACAAGATTTAGGAACACCGATCCTGATGGCAGAAAATGGCAAGACGACAACTTAACTGCCAAAGGTTTGTCGGGTGGCGGCTATGAATACGAATACAAAGGGTCAAAATCGTTGTGGCGTTGCCCGATGGAAACAATGAAAAAATTAGACGAGCTTGGAAAGCTGCATTTTACCAAAAACGGTGGCATACGGTTAAAAAGGTATTTAGAAGATACAAAAGGCGTACCCCTGCAATGCCTTTGGGACGACATACCTCCAATCAATTCTCAAGCCCAGGAAAGATTAGGCTATCCGACTCAAAAACCGGAGGCATTGCTTCATAGAATCGTGGCGGCTTCAAGCAACGAAGGGGATTTCGTTCTTGATCCGTTTTGCGGGTGTGGAACGACGATTGCTGCTGCTCAAAATCTCAAAAGAAATTGGATCGGAATCGACATAACATATTTGGCAACAAATTTGATCAAACACCGTCTGTTCAACTCTTTTGGTAAAGAGGTAACATACAAAGTTATTGGTGAGCCGGTATCATTGTCGGACGCCAAAGAACTCGCCAAACAAGACAAGTTTGAGTTTCAAAATTGGGCGCTTGGATTTGTTGGCGCCCGGATAAGCCACGTCAAAAAGGGAGCGGACAAGGGAATTGACGGCAGACTGTATTTTCACGATGATCCCAAAGGACCGACAAAACAAATCATCTTTTCTGTAAAAGGCGGGGACACAGTGCACGTAAAGGAATTACGGGACCTACGAGGCGTGGTTGATAGAGAGCATGCGGAAATAGGCGTTATGATATGCCTGGCCGAGCCGACAAAACCAATGAAAGTTGAGGCCGCAAGCGCGGGGTTTTATGATTCGCCCTGGGGGAAGAAATATCCGAGACTGCAAATATTGACCATCGTGGATCTTTTGGCGGGGAAACAAGTCGATTATCCGCCAACCAGAGCAAATGTCACCTTCAAGAAAGCGCCCAAAGCCAACATACAACCATCAACCAACAGTGATTTGTTTGAGGTTTGATCTTTAGAAGATTAGGAAGGAGAAGGCGCCAATAGTTCGGCAATAGTTTGTATTTCTCGGATAACGCCATTTAGGTCTTTCTCGCCTTCTACTACTGCCACAAACAAATCGCTGATCAACTGAGCTTTCTTTGCTCCATCAAGAATGAGAAGCTGGCGGTTGGTTGGCATCGGTTCTTGCGAGGCCTTCCCCGTTGCCAACCAACCAACAGAAACCCCTCCCGCATTAGCCATTGCTATCAGCTTTTTCCGGGTTGGATCGGCTTGGCAGCTTGTGTAATTCTTCAACACGCCGCAAGATATACCAGCAGCGTTGGCAAACTTTTCTGCGCTTCCAACGGTTTTAATAATGGTGCGGATACGGAGACTCAAAGCTTGTGGGTCAAACTCGTCCTGATTATTCATGTGATTCAGAAGATGTGGTGCAGATAGGCAACGGGCGCCATTAGCGCCACAAATCCCAGAGTAACAGCAAACTCACTGGCTGTCCCTGTTCGATATAGCTTGCCAGCAAATTTCCTCCCCCTCCAGATAGTGATACCACCAACCGACATAGCATCTTCGGCCAAATGGAACAAGGCTCCAAGGCCGGGTGCGATTACCCACCACGGCTGAAACCCGTAATGTCCAAGAGCCGCCGCTGTCTGTTGTATAAGTTGAAGCTGTGAGAAAGGCAAGGACAGAATCATCACGGCAATCCAAAGAAAAACATTGTGCGAGGCGCCCCGGTGTTTCCTGAAGATCAGCTTGCCCGGCCCGAATTCAACCATGTCGGGCAAGTGCGAAAAGGCGGATACGGCGAGGCTGAAAGGCAGGTTGCCGGAAACGGCATAGGCTCCGGCAAGTGTCGTTAGCTGGTGATTGGCCCACTTCACTGTTGTAGCCGGCCTCCAAAAATCAGTTGTTGATCGCGGCTTTGGTTTGCGAATCGACCAAGGAAGCGCAGACGTAGTTGATCATCATAACCGGATTGACAACATCTCCGCAATAATCAACCGTGCCGGTGGATTTCCGGACGTATTCTATAAAATCATCTTCCTTCCGTTCCAGGTCAACCCAAAGAGCGACGATAGCGGCAAAAAATAAATGCTGGCCGCATATTAACCGCAGGCTTTTCAGTAAGTATGTCATCGCCGCCTGGGATGGGTCTTTCCCGAGGATAAACTTCTCGAAGGGTTGCGTGGTCATGCCCGATTGCCGGTAGAGCCTGTACATCATCGAAAGGTACTCGGTCATAGCCTTGCCGAGGGTCTTCTTAGTTTTGTCTATGTCCATATCAGGGTGCATCTGTGATAGGGCGTGATAGAACCAGGTGTTTGTTTCGTTGACGATTCCGTGCAGTAGATGAATGCTGTTGTCGTGTTCTATTACCGAGTTGACGAGTTCTAATCTCAGGGGCATCTGATCCTCCTAAACAAATTCTTTCCCCTATATTACTTCCGCCCCGTACCGTTTCCATTCCAATCATTCGATTCCTCCAAAACACGTATTACACGGAAGTAATATAAGGAAAAGATCCAAAGGGCGGTTGCCATGCAGCAATACATATTGAGTGTTGTAAGCGGCAAGGAAAAGGTGGTGCGGGCCATACTCTCAAAGAGCGGCGTCGAATGTCGGACCCCCCCTTCCCTGAGCGGATACCTGATCCTTGATGCTTCCATGCCTCCCTATAAGATATACGAGCTGCCGCACGTCATAGGTATGGTCCTGGCTACGCCAGACCAAATTGAGCGGCTGATGGCCCCGTACAAGCCGGCAAAGATCGAAACCGGCATGAGGGTGCAGGTATTGCGGGGCGACTACGCGGGACTATACGGAAGGATACGCCGTATAATCGGCAACGGCAACGAGGTGATCGTTGATCTCGGCCTGTATGGAAGGATGGCGGCCATCCGTATATCCTGTGATGACGTAGAGCAAGCGTGATCCACAAAAGAAAGAAGGTGGTGTCTTGGAAGTATCGGCCAAAATGCTAAATTATTCTGTTCTGAAAGACAGTATATCGGTCCAGTTGGTATGCGGCGACGCCGGGGACCCGTCTTTGCCGGTAAAGCTCACTGCGTTACAGGGCCAGTCCCGTCATCTGCTGATCGGGGATCTCGACACCAAGGGCTTCGTCAAGTCCGTCGGGATACGCAAGGGCATCCACATTCTCCTGCATCTGCCCTGCACGCAGTATGTGGCGAAAAAGCTGTTTTATCTGATGACCGCCGGCGAAAACATACGAATCAAGCTGGCCGGCGAAAACGAAAGCAAGCTGCGATATCTTCTCGAAAGGGCCGCCAAAAAGACTGGCCAATCGCATGGCGATCTCCTCCGTGAGTTAACCACTTTTAAAAACAAACACGACAAGATCGTAGAAGGACGGGAATCCATCGAGGAGCTGTCTCCGCGTTTTCAGGAAGTTGTAATCTGCAAGTTATCCCGAATATTGAAGGAAGTTGGCGCTGATGTTCAATGCAATTAAATCGGTTGTGTCCTACCTACGGGGTGACGACTACCAAATATTAAGACGCAAGTACAAGATAAGCCTCACGAACCTGGCAGGCACTCTGCACAAGGCGCAAGGGCACGATGTTGTTCCCATACCGATCGAATCGCAAGACGTTACTGCCGTCATGGCATCAGCTCCCGCTACGCCTGGGGTAGCGCCGGCAAGTGGCGTGGTTCCCCCTTCCCTGCCCGACGCCTTCGGTGATTCTTCATCCCCCAGTCCCGATCATCGGCCGGCATTGGAGGCGGCCTCCTTCCTGAAGGACGTTATCGAGCCGTATGCGGAGATTCTGGAGCAAGCGGGGGCAATGGAAGGCGTTGCCAGGATCATTGAGCTGCTGGATCGGGAGGGAGGCTGTCCTTCCGTGGTCGTCAACGGTAGCGACGGCATTCCCGGTACGGACTACGCTTCAGTTAAGGACATTCTGGAACAGGTAACGCTATCCTCCCACACCTTCCGGGTCGCAAGGCTGTCCATAGAAGCGTTGAAGGCATCGTATGGTGAGAAATTTGAGGGGCACTTGCCGACAACCCTTGTGGCAGCCCTGGGTCATGATCTGGGCAAGCTTACGTCATTTAGGATCAAAGAAGAGAATGCCAATAAAGATCATCCCACAATAGGCGACGCTGCCATTGGGCAAATATTTAAGGACAAGTACGACGCCATAGATGCCGCCGGCGACGACATAACGCTCTCAGGCAATTTGCGGGGCAAGATTGCATGGCTGGAAGTGGCAAGAAAGATCATCCGGGATCACCACACGGAAAATGCCACGGGACTCGTAGAAATACTGCGGACGGCTGACGGCAGGGCGCGGGAAATGGAGGTCGCCCAGAAAACCGGTCAACAGAAAGCCGTGCCCTGGTCCGAGTGGTTTGATGCGAGGACCTATTTGAACGACTACATCAGAATGGAAATCAACGCCTCTCAGGAGCAGCAATGGAAGGCCTTCTCCTTGGGGAATATAGTGTATTGCCGTCCTGAACTGCTTTATGACGCGGCGAAGAACTATGCCTGGGATCTCAAGATAATAAGCATACTGCTTGTTCGCTTTACGGACAAGGCAAAAGCGATAAAGAAGGTCGTGGACTCTCTTCGGAGTATCAATGCGGTATCTCCGGAGCTGGAAAAACAGGACATGCAGAACAAATACAAGTTGGGCCTCGAACATAACAAATCCGTCGTAAAGCCGTTGATTCCTCTCCTGGCCGAGGTATTCGGCCCGGTAGGAGAACTCGACAAAACCAAAGAAGGCCTGTCGGGGCATATATTAAGTGCGACCTTGGAGAAAGCGAGAGGAGGATAAATGCAAAGCGCTTGCGAGTCAGCTCTCCGCGTTCAGGCGTGCGGCATACGCCTGGAAACGCCGGAATTTATCAACGATATTATAAAGCCTTATGAAAACGTGCTGCGTTATATGGGCGCGGCTGCCGGCATATACCGAATCATCGAGCTTCTGGATCGGGAGGGCGGTTGCCCCTCCGTGGTTGACGTGGGGAAACGCGCCGGCGGTCCCGAAGACGAATATCCGAAGTTGCGGGACATACTGATGCGTGTCACGCTTCGTTCACACAGCTTCCGGGTGGCGAGGCTGTCCATGGACCTTTTGAAGCAGGACTACCGGGAGGGCTACGAATATTTGACGCCCATTACCATAGTAGCCGCCCTGGGTCACGACCTGGGCAAGCTTCCTTCGCTCCGGCCACCTGGGCATTACGTCAAGGGGGAACACGTCATAGGCAGCGAGAAGGCCATAAAGGAAATATTCCAGGCACATTACGATGCCATAGAATCCGCACGCGACGAGGAAACCAGAGCGGCATTGAGCCATAGGGCCAGGTGGATTGACGATGCCCGTGAAGCCGTCCTCAACCATCACCGGACTGGAGCAACCGGGTTCACTGCAAGGCTCAGGAAGGCCGACGGCATGGCGAGGGAAATGGAGGTAGCGGAAATCACCAAGGGGAGAGCAAAAAGCATCCCCTGGTCTGAGTGGTTTGATCCCGGCACATTCCTGAAGAAATATGTCCGGCCGGAAATCCACTACATAGACGAATATCATAATTGGAGAGCCTTTTTATTTGGAAGCGTAGTGTACTGCGAACCTGCAATGATTTATGAGGCGGCCGTCAAATACGCGAAGGACAAGAATGTGGCCTCCTCGGCCCTGATGAGAAGTGGGGACAAGGACGCCATTTTGAAGGAGATAGTAAGCAGCTTGAAAGATGCGAAAGCCGTCAGTCCGGAATTGGGACGCGCATACTATAAGCGGGCCTATGCGGTTAAAATGTCTGGCGGGATGATACTCAACAAGGCTTTCGTGCCTCTTAACGTCGAAGCGATAGGATCGCCCGCCGAAATCGACCATGGCAAGGACAGGTTTTTCTTTTCAATCAAGAATGTTCGACTGCGTTCAGAAAAAGAAAGTTAGGGGAGGATGATTGGCGATGTTCAGTATCACGACAGGAACAAGCTTGTTGGAGAAGTTTAATCCGTTACAATACATCAGCCAGGAAGAGTATGTTCATTTGTGGTCCAAAGCATACAATCTGGTATTGAGCGGTTTTTGGGGCAAGCTTATGGCTGCGTTTTGTCTTTTTGGGGCCTTCTGGTTCGGTGTCTATCGGAAAATGCCCGGCCTGGGCATCGTGTTGTTCTTCATCACCGTAATCATCACGTATCTGGGCGGCGTGGTCAAGGCCGCCTTCTGGTGGGCCAACTAACAACCGAGGGGGGTGATTTATGGGTCTTGGAAAGGATGTTCCTCCCAAGCAGGATGGCGGGATTGTTCTCAACCCTTCCGGAGCAGAAAAGCCAACTGGCTTGTTGACTGCCATATCCCTCATAGAGACTTATGCAATGAGCGAAAGGGAGAGCGGCAGCGCCCCCCAGGGCTTCTTCACAACCCAGAACAGAGTGTCATTTTTTGCCGTGGGATTAACCGGAGGATTAGTAAGCGGCCTGATCGCCGCCATGCTTACGCCCATCGCTATCGGAGTCATCGAGAAATACATCCCGATATTCGGCAGCAAAGAGCCAAGTTTTTATGATCAGTTTTTTGCGCTTCTTGTCAGCATATCATTCAGCTTGGGCTATGCGCTCGTCATAAGCCGTGTAAGAGGAGATTATGTGGGAAGGGCATCCAAGTCAGCCATCAATAATTTGATTTTCGGTCTGGTAACAGGTGCCATCCTGAAGCTCGTCATCGCCGTCGTGGCCTTCCACTTCATGTATTTCATCGTGCTGGCGCCGCACAATATCGGGCCGCTGCTGCTCAAACTGCATCCTCTGGTAAAATTGCCCACGCTGGAGGTGTGGTTCCAGTGGCTCGGTGAATTTCGGCATGTGTTCCTAACCGCGTCCTATCTTGTCGCCTTTACGACATTCTTAACCATAACCATACCCATCGCTTCGATAGTGCTGTCTCGAGGAAGCCGACGGCGAAAGACGCAAGAAGAAAAGTGGGGGTAGGTTCCATTCCCCGCCCATGCGGGGGTAGAAAGTTAGTAGCCGGGGAAAGATGGTTTTGTGTTTGAAGTTCCATTCCCCGCCGTTGCGGGGGCAAAAAAGGGAAGGCTTCGGCCTTCCTTTTTTGCATCTTTTCCCCTCATTTTCCCCTTTCCGGGAAGTACTATATAAGCAGTTAGTTATTTTCGTAGGTTCGCCGAACAGGGCGCAAGTCGCCATTGATGCAGAAATGCCAATGGATGACTTGCGCCTTTTTTCGTTCCGGTAAGACCTGAACCCTCTCTGGGGGCAGGCACGGAATGCAGGATAAGCCGGTAAGCCCTGACCTCCATCGGAGGCAGGCACGGCTAAGGATATGTCGTTCCGGTAAGACTTGACCTTCGTCGGGGGTGAGCACGGGACGCAGGTTCAGCCGGTAAGTCCTGAACCTCCCTCCGGGGGCAGGCACGGCTAAGGAAGGAGGCGACCATGAAGTACCTTCTGGGTCTCATGGTCACCTGGGGTGTCACTCTCGCCGCAATCGCGGCGATGATGCCCTAATCCAAAATCCCCGCAAGGGGGGTCTATTGCCCTCCTTACGGGCACGCAATACTCCGGGGAAGTTCCGGGGGGCTTGGCAAGCCGTCACAGCCAAACTCAACGCCTATAAGTTCCTGACCCAGAAATGGCAGGCATGGCAAGGAGGAGAAGGAATGGTTAACAAGGTAACTCTTATCGGCAGGTTGGGGAAAGACCCGGAAGTTCGCTTCCTCCCAGACGGAACCCAGACCACCGGGTTCAGTCTGGCAACCGACGAATCCTACAAGGACAAGTCGGGGCAGCGGGTCCAGAAAGCCGAGTGGCACCGTATCGTGACATTCGGAAAGCTGGCCGAGATCTGCAGCCTGTACTTGTCGAAAGGCAAGCTGGTCTTCCTGGAGGGCCGGATTCAGACCCGCCAGTGGGAGGACAAGGAGGGTGGCAAACATAGCACCACCGAAATCCTCGCCCGCGACATGAAGATGTTGGAGTCGAAGGGGAACGGCAACGGCTCTCAGCCGCAGGCCGCCTCCGGCAACAACGGCTATCAGGGGGGCAGCATACCGGTGCCCTCTGACCCCATGGACGACGACATCCCGTTCTAAGAACGGTAACGTCGTCACCTCCCCCAGGCTGTCCGCGCTCCCCATTGCACGCTCTCGTTTGAGGCGTCGCACGGGGACCGGACGGCCTCTCACCTCCCGACGTGCTGTTAGTCTCTTTATGCACTAATCTCGTAAATGACTAACAGCACGAAAGGAGAGAATCATGAATAAATACAAATTTTCTTTCCAGGTTCCCGGCAAGGGGACCTGGACCAGGACCTATGCGGTCCCGGAAAGAAAAGAGTTGCAGGAAATGGCAGAGGTCCTCTCAAGGATCACCCGCCTGACCTGCGTGTCCATCGAAAAGGTGGGCAGTGATATGCCTCGCCCTGAGATGAGAGCAGAGCATCTATCAAATCTGCGTTCGCTCCGGGCGACTGTCGCTGGCCGCCTCAACAAGAAGGAGGCCGTGTCCCACTAACGGCCAACCAGTCCATGTTTCACCCGCCTGTAAGACCTGAACCAGCAATGGCAGGCATGGCAAGGAGGAAGAAATGGAAAAAAGAATATGCCCCAAGTGCGGGGAGGGACGTCAGTCCCGTATCCGCACGAACGGGCGAAAAATGCAGTGCGATACCTGCAACACGGTGTTCACGCTGCAAGGAACCCGTGATTTCGGCGTTATCACCGCCGAGGTTGCGGCCTATCTGGCGGCGGCCCAGAGGTCCTTCGGGACCTTCAAGGTCGCTGCGTAAAAATCCAAACCCCCGCAATGAGAAGATGTCTTTCGATTTACGGGGGTTTTTATTTTCTCGGCTTCGGCCGGGGAAGGAGGAGACATGAGAATCTATTATCGGGGCTTCACGTCCCTGGCCCGCCGGTGGACATACGGGAAACCGGTGGGAGTACGGCAGGACGGCCCCTTGAACGTCGAGGGGCTTATCTGCCACAATCGCAGGAGCGATTTGTGGATTCCTGAGTATCTGCTGGAGCCGGAAGGCCGGCAGATAATGGCGGAACTAAAAAGAGGGGGCCGCGCCACCGCCGCCCCTGAAAACACCAGAAAAAGCGTCAAAGAGGAGGTCGGTTCGAGCCATGAAGAAGTTTAAATATGGTTTCGACCACACGACCGGCGACGGACAGAAACGCCTCATGGCGCTCTCCGTCGGCATGGATCCGGAAACCTACATAACCAAGCCGATAGACGTATCGCGGCCTGGGGATTACGGCTCCGATCCCCTCGGAAACGGCATGTTCCGCATGGTCCCGTCCGGCGATATCGTTGGATGGGAAGAGCGGAACAGGCGCTTGCGGAGGTCGTAATGGCTGCCCTTTCCCGGATTGCCGGGATTGCGGTCTATGTAACCTCCATATGGGCCGCCGCCGTCCTGTTCGTGGACGGTCATGCGGTTACAGCGGCATTGATTGCCGCTGTTGGGATCGGGTTTTTCGTTTCGCCCTGGATAAGACCGGGGAGGAAGGCCATCGCCCGCAACAAGCGGTGGGCCATCCTAAAGGAGGGCAGCTATGGCGACATACGCCGCCTTTCCTGACCCCGAGAGCTACAGCGTAGCTCTCAAGAATGGGGACCTAACGGCCGCCCAAAAGGTGGCCGAAATGGCGGCCAAACTGGCACACCTGCCTGAATGGTTCGTCAAAAAGTACCCCTACGTCAGGCTGTTCGGAAGCTCGTCAAAAGGCAACCGGACAAGCGACATCGACCTTGCGGTCATAGACCGTGAAGTCACAAAGGGGTTCTTAAGAGACATCAATAAGATTGCTTGGGAAACCGGGCGAATTGTTGATGTCTCTTTCGCCGGCTATCCCGTAGGGCAAGGCGTCGGCGGGTACATCGGCAAATACGTCGTAAATGCCGATGGTTGTGTCCTTGAGGACACTTCCCGAGACGAATTTACGCCCTACGCACCCGAAGATTTTTTCGGATGGGTGGAGCCGGTGGAGTATGACGAGCAGGGGGAAGTTGTGCCCCTGGCTCGTAGGTTCAGGAAGGTGCGCTAATGGCAACATACGCCGCCTTTCATAACAAAATTAGGTTGCCCGGCGGTATGCTGTCCGTCCAAATGTCTATCCGGCCCGGCGTCACACTCCAATGTGATCCGCCATACCGGAAGGGGCAAATGGACACGGTGTGGGTCCTGATCGACGGCCCCATACCGAAAACAACGGACCGCAAGGCAATTGCGACGCTGGCAGGGATGCCGGTGCTGCCGCTATGATCGTAGCCAAGGAGTACGTTGGCTACAGGACCGAAACAATATCTTCTGGCCCAAGGGATATTATTTCGGTGTGTCATTTTGAAATGAACGAACTGGGCAACGAGGACATTCCAGACACCCTATGCGAATTAGGGTACATAGGGTCCTCGTCCATGGCAGAAGCTATGGCGTTCGTCGAAAGCCTCCGCCGCTCGGGCTACAAAGAAGCGGTGTGGATGTGTGATACTCCGGAGGCTGTAACGGATTATTATAGCACCGAATATCACACGATCCAAAGAGGGGAAATCGACACCCTCACGGTAAAGGGGGTTCTAATCTCCGACTTAGGCAAAGAGGGAATGCTCATTGCCTACCGAGACGGAGACGCATTTCCCCAAGAGGAGCAGAATGAGGTTTTATAACTCCTGCACCTCATGGCCTCCCGAAGACGTGGAAGCGGAAGGCGGGCTGTGCGAAATGGTAGCCAATGCCATGAGCATATCCCGCAGGACATTTCTCAAGCATGTCAATCGGGATGATCTATCCGTGCTCGAACGGCAGTTGGGTGGTGCAAACCATCCAAAGCGGGGCCTCACTATAGCCGGCGACTACCACGTTGCCTACTATAGGAGCAGGCTCCACGACGAGAGGGTGTATTTTATGACCCACTCAGCCGTCGAGCACGTCTTCCGGGGGTGAAAAAGTGTCATCCGTGAGATGTTTTCACGGATACGAGCAGGTAAAGCTTGATGGTCGTTGGATGTTTATCATCAGCGGCTTTGAGAGCTATGGTCGCCACGACCGCTGCTCTGTCCGGAAGGCAGACGGTACTTACGACCGCGACGTACCAATAGACGGCAAGGATCGAATCCTTGTCGCAGGCAAGTGGTACGGTCGTAAGCATTGGTATCACTAACCCCCCGAACTAAAACCTCTCCCCAACCTGGGCGCGTACCTGCGGGGCGCTTTAGCATCCCGCACGGGGATGTGTTCATAGTTGCGGGCCGGGGGAACAAACCCAACTACATACGTTGACCAGGCCGCGAGCGGCGCTGAGTTTCCAGGGATGAGAGAGCGATCTCAAGAGCCCCTGGCGCGAGCGCACGCGACAGCAGCGCATTGGTCCCGTTCATTACCCGGCCGGTAAGCCCTGACATCCGCGAGGATGCAGGCATGGCAAGGAGGATAAAATGGCTAATACCATTACAAACACCGCCTATGTGCCGGTGTCGTACAGCCGGACAGTGGAACCCCTTCCCGAGACGATCGGGGCGAACAATACTCGCCCCCTGAATAGGGTTACGACCTGCGACGAATATCTCGTCGTTCTCAACAAGGGGACGGCGGCGAACCCCTATGCGGAGCAGGTGATCGTAAGGTCTGTAAGAGACCTGAAGGTCAACTACTACGCATAGGAGGGGGCGACATGTCAACGACCCCTACCCCAGGTCCCTGGGAAGTGAGGGACATAAATGAGAAGAAACGGGGCTGGCGGATTGCTATGCGCGATCCGGATTGTCCCACGATGTTCGCCCCCGAGGGTGACATCGCCCATGTCTATATGAAGGGCGACACTCTGGTCGGGGACAACGGGAACGGCGAGGCCAACGCCTACTTGTTGGCGGAGGCGCCCAGGCTTCTGTCTGCGCTTACCGCGCTGTCCGAAGTGGCGGGCACGATCCTCAATCTGAACTCTGCCGGGATTCCGGTAGAGGACGGTTTGTGGGAGAGGCTGTTCCAGCAGGCTGAAGAGGGTCGCTTGGCTATTGCCGAGGCGACCCGGCAATCCGTCACAGGATAACCTTACCCCCACCTGTAAGTCCTGAACCCGCCGTAAGGCAGGCAAACATGGCAAAGGAGGATAAGATGGCTATGTTTTACCTTTGGATACTGGCGGCCATCGCCGCCACGACAAAACCCAGTGGCCAGGCGCCGCCCCCGGCGACGCCTCCGCCCATTTTCTTCAGGAGGGGGAGACGATGAATTACGAAGACATCCCCCACCTGCCCCTCGGGGCGGTTCCCGACAACCTCCCCGATGAAAACCCCGGCCTCTACCGGCTCATAATAGCCAAACGCGCCTTGTGCGCCGGCTACGAGGCGGGGGAGGAAGACCCGGAGGCATCCATCGGCGATCTTCTGGCCGATCTCAGGCATCTCTGCGATGCCCTGGGGCTGGACTTCGGGGAACTCGAACGTAGGGGTTACGGATACTATGTCGCGGAACTGGAAGACGAGGTGGCCCTGAAATCCGCTTGCATAAAAGGTCAGGGAGAAATGGCCGACAAAATGCGAGCGAGGATCAAGGCCCTGGAGGATACACTTCGGGACCTCCTGGATCGTCTGGACTACCAACGTCCAGAACGCTTCGACGACGAGGCTCACAGGGAAAACTGGGATCGGTTTATAGCCGATGCCCAGAAGCTCTTGAAGGGGATCGTACCATGATCCCCGTCAAGGAAGTCCGCCTGGAACGGGCGGAAGGTCCTGCCGCGCTCTGCGTGAGCAAGACTTTCTTTAGTCTGGATGAGGCATCGGCCTGGTTGCGAAGCCAGGCCAACACGTTCCCCCCGCCCGGACAGGGCTGCCACAAGGTGTTTTTCACGATCACCTTCCCCGACGGAGATAGCTACTTGGGCCGTCTGGACTGCAAAAAAAACGAAATTCCTGATGTTCAGGAACAGTTCGTTGGCTTTTGCACATGGATGGGTGGCAGGGAGAAATCGCCCTGGTGCGGGGAGGAGCAGTATCGCCACATTCTCGACAGGTATGGCGAGAAGAAGGTGGCGGCGTTCGCGGCGTTTCTCGACCGTCACCTGCCCGGCTAACACTCCAACCCAAGGCCATCCCTGACTCCCACGCTTCACGGGGATCACGGACGGCCTTTCCGAAACTATATACGTTGACCTGTGCTGCATAAGCGGCGCTGAGTTTCCAGGAATGAGGACGCAAGTTCAAGAGTTCCTGGCGCGAGCGCACGCGACAGCAGCGCATTGCGTTTTTTCTTGCCTGTAAGCCCCTGAACCTTGAAAGAGGCAGGCATGGCAAAGGAGGAAGAATATGGAGCTTATCACTCCGACCGTACATGATAAAATACTTGACGAGTTGGCCATCAGGCCGACCGTCAACGCCAAGATCCTGAAAAAGGCGGACCGCCTTTTCACGGGCAGTCTGGATGGGAGGATCACGGAAGTGATCCAAAATGCCCGCCGGGCGGGCGCGACCTCCGTCTCAATATCCAACTGGGACGGCAAGATCACCGTCCAGGACAACGGGACGGGGATCGAGGACTTCTCCATCCTCCTGAACCTTGGTGGTTCGGGATGGGACGAGGCCACGGAGGTCAGTGAAGATCCCGCCGGGATCGGGTTGTTCTCCCTGGCCCCCAGGGAGGTCACTATCCGGTCCAAGGGCAAGATCGTCACCATCTCCGGAGACGGGTGGGTATCCGCCCCCTCCGTGGTTCGGGACGATCCCCGGCCCGTTCTCCAGGGCACGATCCTGGAGTTCCAGGATGATCCCTGGGACTACCAGACGGTGAACCGCCTGGTGAGGTTCTCCGGCCTCACAGTGTACGTTAATAACGTACTTTGCGACTCGGAGGATTTTATCCAGGGAGAAGCGGTTCACCTCCCCGATTTGGGTTGCAAAATCCGGATCGTGGGACAGGGCCACCAGATTCCGGCAAATATCAAGGCGAGCGCAGCAGCCAGCTACCGCTTGTCGTGGTACGGCACCGCCAGTTTCCTGAACTTCCACGGCCAGGTTGTCGCGTGGAAACCGGAGAACCTCCCCGAGCAGTTATGCTGCCTCGTGGACCTGACCGGGCAGCCCACCGGGCTTCGGCTGCTCCTACCGGCCCGGACGGCGGTGGTGAAGAACGACGCCCTCAAGGAACTGGAAGCTGCCATCATCAAGGCGGCATTCCAGTTCATCAAGGACAGGGGCCGCCACTCCCTGCCCTACTCCGAGTACATCCGGGGCAGGGCCCTCGGGGTTGAACTACCCGAAGCCGACCCGGAATACGACGAGGGTACGCTGCATGAAGGAGACGGGCCTGCTCCGGTAGGTATCTGGAGAAAGGACGGGAAACGGGTTCCCCTGGAGCAGGCGTACCGCATGCCGGCGGAGCTGGAGGACGGCGAGGACGGCGAGTGGGCAAACGCTCACCTGCTCGCCGCTCTGGGGGAATTTCCCCAGGACGCCCGTTTCGTCCCCGTGGTGATCCGCAAGGAGTACGACGGGTATTCCTGGGCTGATGCGGTGCCGACGGTCAGGGAGGTGAGTGTCGAGGCGAGCGAGGTCACCTATTCCGACTATATGGGGTCGGGACAGTTAGCGCTCGTCGAGTCCATCACCATCACGGCCAAGACCAGTGATGGAAAAACATTTTCATCGCCGGTCTGCATGGCGGTGGAACAAGAGGAGCACCTCCTCGTGACCCGAGAGGCCCAAAAAGCCATCTCCTCCTCCGAAGCGTGGTATCACCTCGGAGGCTACAACGAGGATGGCGATACATACGATTCCCAGGCCTACTCGTTCGAGAAGGACTGGGATCGGTTCTGGGCGGACGTCGCCGGACCCAACGAACACCTTCGGCAGGAGGTGACGAGGCTGCTCCGGTTCCAACTGAAATGTTGGAAGGAAGTCCGGGTAACGCCGGACGGGGCGGTGAAGGTCATCAAGGATGACGACTCCGAGATGACGATCTCTCCGCCTCCGATGCAGAAGGCGGCGTAAAAAACGCGGAGTGATTAAGTCTGTCACTCCGCGTCTATCGCAAACACAAAAGGGAGGGGCATTTCGCCTCTCCCTTTTTTTTGTGCCTGAAATCAGGCTACCCGGCCAGGAAGGAATCCCGTGGTCGGAGCCGGGCCAGGACTACTTCCCCTTGGCCTTCACCTTGGTCCCCGCCACGGCTTCCTTCAGCATTTTTCCCGCCGTAAACCTGGGAACATTCTTGGCCTTGATTTTGATGGTCTTCCCGGTCTGCGGGTTCCGACCGTTCCTGGCCTCGCGCTTCGCCACCTTGAACGTGCCGAAGCCAACGAGAGTTACGGCCTCGCCGTTCTTCAGAGCATCCGTAACCGACGAAAGAACACACGCTACCGCCTGTTCCGCCACGCTTCTTTTCCCGACAACATCTACCAACGCTTCAACCAAATCCGCTTTTTTCATGCAAACCTCCTAATCAATATTAGTTGTAAAGTTATATACTTAGCCCAACAAACCCAAATCCGGTTTCTTTGGATATTTCTTGCCGTCATGATGCCGTTCCTGCGTCTGTGAACGAATCAGTAGTCTAAGCCCCTCCTTCACAAGATTGTAACGCCGGAAGGGTGAATCAATCTCCGGAAGTCCCTGGATAATGTCCTTATCCTTAGCTTTGTCCAGGTCCAGTCTCAGTGCATTTCTGATATACATGCCCCTGAAAGGACGCGGCACGCTTTCGATCATCGCTATGAGATCCGCGTCATCACTCTCGCTTAACTTTAAAATGAACCGCCGCATGTCCTCTACCTCCCTGAACCATAATGGTAGTACCCCTTCGCGTTAGCAATTACAGGATCGTCCACGATAAACATCTTGTGCTGTAGCTTGATATTGCCCTGTAACGCCAGCACTCCCCCGCCGCCGGCAATGCCGATGTCTGCCTCTGCCGGGAGGCTCTCGAAGTACCTGTCGATCGTGGCGGCCACCTTGCTGGAATATGCGTGCAGGATGTTGGTGATCTGTTCCAACCTGTAAACTTCCTCCTACCATGAATTCATGTATAAGTTTAGACAAGAGAGGAGTTATCCATAGCCAAGACAGCCGCAGCCCCTGCAGAGCAAGGCGGATGTCTTGGCTGTGGGTAACTCCGG
>Ga0116186_1001618_pt1 | contig 21734 bp, 22 predicted proteins | sample AD_JPNNA4_MetaG_FD_89806 | JGI IMG/M metagenome (GOLD analysis project Ga0116186, IMG submission 89806) | Active sludge microbial communities of municipal wastewater-treating anaerobic digesters from Japan - AD_JPNNA4_MetaG | ecosystem: Engineered > Bioreactor > Anaerobic > Digestate | place...
TTATCTTCTTCATAAAGAGGCTTCTCCTTTGGCTTTATTTCGCGATACAACCTTCGGAGATGTCCTCTTTTTCTAAACCATTATTTTTTAATTAATTGCACTTTTGGATTGAAGTGGTGGGTTTTATTTTAAACGGAAATTATATTTTATGGATTCTTTTATCAAAAAGATAAGATTAATATTTTTTATTGCAAGTGTTATGTTTTTCGGCGGTTTGATTCCATCACTTTTTTTATCAATGGGTTTTGTATTGTTTATTATTGTTCTTCCGACAGTTATATTTTGCTTGATGTTGCTAATTTTTACTTTATGTTTGAAAGAATTCTATCACGAAATATGTCAAGATAGTGACAACCTTGATAAATATTCAAAATTAAAACATGTGATTAAATTTTTTGATCAATTATCATTTAATCAGATCATTCATGATAATCCTGAAGTCAGATATTTTTATTCATCAACAATACTTTTTATGTTTATTCTGATTTCGAATTATATCTTCAGTCTGATGAATGGTATTACTCAAGTATATCTGTTAACGGCTTTTTTTGTGATTGTTGTAGTGGGTTATGTTTTATTTAATCTTATTTCTCATAGAAAAAAACAAAAAGCAGTATCCCCTTTTAAAATTATTCTTACTTATTTTGCGTTAGATATTGGAATTCTTTTTTCACCTTTATATTGCATTTATGATGATTATTTGGTTAAATTTTTTTTTAAAAAAATAGTAATAACACTAAGTTTATTGATAATTGTTACTCTTGTTTATAAATGTATTCTACGGATAAGCTGGAAACGTTGTGAATTACATGAGTAAACCCGGCAAACGTTTTCATTTAATGTATTTCATTAAACGTTAAAAATTTTTAAAACTGCTAAACCTGTAAACTGTATTTAATCTATGAAGCTGTATTGTCGAAATAAACTCATTCCCTCATATTAAACTTTTTCTTGACTTTATGAAGATTTTGCCGTCTGATTGGTCTGTTATTGCAGTTTATTCTTATCGGATGGTTCTATGGCTGTCTATGAATGTGTTGATGATATTGATGACTCAGAATCTGTAAACGGTTACTGTGGCAAGTCCGGAGCTGCGATTTCTCTTTTCTATAACAAGAAAAAAGTAATGTTAATAACTTCATTGTGCGTGCTGATTTTTTCAGCATGTCAGTCAGTTTCATATTATTTTGCTTCCGGAATTTTCATTCCGGCAGATTTAATTATAATGCTTCTTTTATCGGGAGCGGCGCTGTTTTATTTTTTCGGAGTTTCCAAAGTGCCGAGGATGTCTCCTTATTTCAGCATGTTTCTGGCTTTATCTGTTTCTATTCTTTCAATAATTTCTTTTTCTCAGATTTTAACAGCTATTGTGGTTCTAATTATATTTATTCCATTTTCATTTTATTTTAACGGCACGGTGAGAGGCATAATTTCCATTACCCTTTACACTGCGATTATATTGTTTTTTAGTCTACTGTTTACAGACATGAGCATTTTAAGCCGGTTTATGAACTTAAATATGAATAACTTTACCGGTGCGGTATTTTCGGTTCCTCTGGTTATGCTTCTTTTCTATTCACGCGGTTCTTATGATGAAAAAATTCTGAAAAAGATTATGCAGGCTGTCGTATTTGATAAGATGCTCAATCTGCCCAATAAAAACTCTCTGATGCGAAATCTCCCTAAAAAAAAGGATTTCATACTTGCAATAATAAAGATTCAGAATTTTCCCGACATCTCTTCTTTATTCGGATATAAAAGTTCAGAAAAAATACTTCAGTATGTTGCCGGAGTTCTTTCAGAAATCTGCGAACGCGACGGTTATTCCTGTTACAAGCTGGTAGGGCATGAATTCGGAGTAATTATTCCATTTGATGACAAGGATAAATCGAATGAAAACGCTAAATTTCTTCTCGATCTGATGTGGTTTGAACTTCTGTCGTACAGAATGGATGCCGGCGGAATGGAAATATATCTTACTTACAGAATCGGTGCTTCTGTAAATCTTTCAGGTGATTTCTCAAGAGCCCTTTTGAAATCAGATCTCGCGCTTAATATGGCTGATAAACTTTTTCATAATGTTTACGTCTATGATGAAAATCATGTCAAAGAAAAAGAAAGAGTTATGAGCTCAGCCAGGCTTTACAATGAACTTTTTGATAATATAAAAAATGCTTCCTTGAAAACTGTATATCAGCCGGTCGTGGACAGTCTTACCGGAGAAATTAAATGGCATGAGGCTCTTCTCCGCGTAAAAACTAAGTCGGGATATTCTTCCATATATCCCTATCTTGCTATTGCAAAAAATACCGGGCTTTATAATGAACTGACGCGTGCTGTCCTGAAATCAGTCAGAAACAGACTTCTTCAGGGTGATACTGACGTGTCTGTAAATATTACTCTCAGTGATATTTCTCATCCTGGTTTTATGGAAGATGTTCTTTCTATCTGCCGTGAAGTTGAAAACAGAAAAGGAAAACTGATAATAGAAATTATTGAAAGCGAGGAACTTGTCGAGATTGATATATGCAGAAATTTCATCGCGAAGGTTAAGGAAAAAGGCGGCAAAATCGCCATTGATGATTTCGGATCAGGGTACTCGAATTTCTGCAATCTGCTGAATCTTTCTTTTGATATTGTAAAAATAGACGGTTCTCTTATCCGTTCGGCCGAGCTGGATCCGAATGCTCTGACGATGATAGAAAGTATTTCGTCATTCTGTCATAAAAGCGGAAAACAGATAGTTGCCGAATATGTTGAGAGCGAAAGCCTTCTTGATATCGTAAAGAAAAACAATATTCAGTTTGCTCAGGGTTATCTTTTCGGAATGCCTTCTTGATAAAGCCATTTTAAACAGTTCAATATTATATTGATTTTTATTTTGCCTGGCATTAAACTTAATATGCTGTCGTGGAGATGATTTATGCCGAAAGAAATTCTCATAGTCGATGATGCCGCTTCAATACGTCAGGCGTTATCGTTTGTGCTCTCTAATAACGGGTATAATGTGACTGAGGCATCAGACGGGGATGAAGCTCTTGAAAAGTGTGTATCGAAACGCTTTGATCTGATAATATCGGATGTAAATATGCCCAATACGGACGGATTGACATTTGCTGAAAGACTTAAAAATTATAAAGAATATTTTATTAATTCGACTACACCTGTTATAATGCTTACAACCGAATCTTCGGAAGAACTGAGGGAGGAAGGGCGTAATGCCGGTGTTAAGGGATGGATGGTTAAACCATTTCCGCCTGAAAAGCTTCTTGAAACGATAAATAAAGTTTTACGAAGCAAGCAATGATTATTTCCATTTTGATAATGCTTTTTTATGCGCTGAGAGGAAGTGAATGAATTCCGAAATCAGAATCGAATCGGAAAAATTGAGAAAAGAATCGCTTTTAATAAAAGATAATCTGCGGGAACTTTTTGAAAATATTTCCGTTAAAGTAAAAACATCGTCTCAGTCAATTTCATCTTTTATAGATGATGTTTCTCCGTATGTTAAGCATTTTTTTCCGGTTGACGGTTTTGCCGGTGAAAACACCTTTTTTTCCCGCACCGTTAAATCGGCGAAAGAAAGGCTTTCCGCTTCAGTAAACAAGGCAGTTAAAATTATGTCGGAGGATTCCGATATTCATGAAATTATATTAAGCAGTATTGCTGATATCGATAAACTCAGTACAAGTGTTTCTACTGTTCTCGGTCATCTTGAGTCGGTGGAGATGTATGCGGTAAATACGATGGTAATTTCTGCGCGGGCGGGTGATATCGGAATTTCTCTTGCCACTATTTCGAAGAAAATGAGCGATCTTTCAAGACAGGGAGCCGCGCTCGGAGACAAGTTTTCAAATCAGATGAATTCTCTTGTCTCAGTATCTGAAAAATTCGTATCTATTAAAAATGATATCGATATGCTTTATGAAAACAGTCTTACATCTTTTCAGCTTACGGGACGTGATAACTTCGATAAATTCGGCCGTAGTTTGAATTCTCTTTCATTATCTGTTAATAAAGATTTATCGATAATGATATCAGCCGGAGAAAAACTCGAGAGTGTCATTGTTAATTATCAGCTTGAAGATCTTTTCAGGCAGGATGTGGAAAAGCTGATTTTTCTTATTGATTATTTTATGCGTTATCCGTCGGATGATGGTTTTTTTTCGTGGCTTGCGTCAAAAAAACTTGAAGCTGTTAAGCACAGCATGGACATGTTTCTGGACACGCTGAGTTCCATTTTTGCGGATATTGAAACTTCGTATGAATCGTTTATTTCCAATTTTAATTCTGAAAAGAAAGATAACGAGAAGAAACAGCTTTCGGAAATATGGGATAGAATTAATTCGCTGCAGAGTGAATATTCAAGACATCTTGATGAGATTGTCGGCATGAAACTTAAACTGAAAAATATAGCTTCTGAAGTTGAAGGCAATATGGCTAAGTTCGGCGATTTTTATAAAAAACTTGCTGATATAGCTAAAAATTTTGAAAGAATAATTCTGCTTACCCGGATTGAGCTTGCCCGTTATGATGAGCTTAAACGTTCGCTCGAAGGTTCTCTGTCAGATGTGAGTGATATTCCCCGGCTTATAAAAAACGAGGCGGATAGAGGTGCAGCTCATTATTCTTTGACTTATTCTGCACTGAAAAAAAATATCAGACATTATAACAGATCTTTTGATATTCAAAAAGAGATTCTTGAAGAATGCGCACAATCGATAAAGAAGATGTCGGATGATGTTAATGAGTCCCGGCTCTATCATGATGATTTTGAAAAAAAAATGCATACTCATTTTGACGAAATGGAAAATCTTTTGAAGAGCGATATTAATAGATTTGATGCGTTCTTAAATGTAAAAAAAATTATTGATGATGCTCTTTCTTTTTATAAAAAATCCGCCGTTGAAGGTAAGGATTATTCCGGCATGATTCCTTCCCTGAAAGAATCTATAGCGTCTCAGACCGGTGTCAGTGAATATGAGATTAATATGCTTCTTTCGTTTGTAAGCGAACTCTCGGAGGATGTGTCTTCAAATCAGGGAACGATTGAATTTTTCTGATCAGTTCCGGAATTCTATTGTTTCGCCGGATATTCTGCTGTAGACTTTTTTTACTGATTTTTCGATTTCTTCGCCGGTTCTCGGTTCGTAATACGATAATACGCTTTTTACATAATTTATAGTATCTTTAATCGGCGGAACTCCTCCGGCTTTTTTTACACGTGAGCTTCCAGCGTGATAAGCCGCTAAAGCCATAATAACGTCATTAGAAAATTCGTCCATGAGACACGCGAAGTGTTTTGTGCCTGCATAAATATTTTCTGCCGGGTCATAAGCGTCTTTGATGCGGTATATTTTTGCCGTTGCCGGCATCAGCTGCATGAGACCCATTGCACCCTTGCATGATCTCGCTCTGGGATTGAAATCCGATTCGATTTTAATTATACACTTTATAAGATAAGGATCGATTGTATTCTTTGCGCATTCGGCTTCGATGATATCATCGAATTCTGATTTGCTGATAGTCTTCGCGGAAGAAGATCTTTTGATTATTTTTGAAGAGCGTATTTCGATGACGCCGTTTCTTTCAGTTTGTTTTAATTGTGCCGGGCTTAATGCCGGAATGAAGACAACAAAAAGGAATATTATGTTTTTAGATCTCATTGAATTATCTTGACAAATATCTTTGCTGGGGTCAAGCAAAAGAGAGGATAATTAATGACTAAAGTCGGTGTAATAGGCGCTGGAGCGAGCGGAATATTTTCTGCACTTTTTGCGGCAGAAGAATGTCTTGTAACAGTTTTTGAAAAAAATGACCGCCCTTTAAAAAAAGTTACAGCGAGCGGAAATGGTCAATGCAATATTTCCAATATGCAGATTGACCGTAATGTCTATCATGGCGATTCCGATTTCGCGATGAAGGTGATTTCGCATTTCGGAATGGAATCCGTCAGGGATTATTTTTATGATATTGGAATTCCCTTTGCTGAAGGAAAAAATGGAAAGCTGTATCCTTTTTCTTTTCAGAGTTCGTCTGTCGTCGATGCTCTTCTTTTTGATGCGCAAAGGAAAAATATAAGCATAAAAACTTCATCCCGTATTTCGCGGATAAAAAAGATAAAAGATAAATTCGAACTTTCAATTGATAATAGTGAAGTTTATGATTTTGATAAAATAATAATAGCTTCAGGTGGTTGTTCTTATCCTTCTTTAGGGGGGAGTTCTGACGGTTATCAAATGTCTTCCTCAGTCGGTCATAATGTGATTGAACCCTTTCCGGCTGTTGTTCCTGTAAATATTCCGTTGAAAAAGATTCACCGTCTCGAAGGTATAAAATGGAACTGCGCACTGAAAGTAATTTCGAACGGCAAAGAGATTCGGCATTCTGAAGGTGAAATTCTTTTCACCAAATACGGATTTTCCGGTCCTGTGACACTGGATATTTCGAGATATGTAAATGATCCGGATATAGAAAACGCTGAGATTGAAATTGATCTGTTTCCTTCGATAAAGCACGGTGAACTCGCTAAACTGCTCGAAAAAATATTTTCTGTACGGGGCAGATCCGCATCTTTTGCGCTCGGCGGTATTTTGAAAAAACGCATGGGTCAGGTTTTTCTCGAGCTTGCATCATTTGATCCTGCGCGTGAAGCGTTTTCTTACATGGAAAGATGCGCTGAAATATCCTCGCTATTAAAAGCATCGCGTTTTAATCCGGGCGAAGCGAGGGGTTTTTCGGAAGCAGTTGTTGCCGCAGGCGGTGTTGACTGCAATGAGGTAAATCCGTTTACGATGGAATCAAAAAAAATGCGCGGTATTCATATAACCGGAGAACTTCTGAATGTTGACGGAGATACCGGCGGATTTAATCTGCACTTTGCATGGGCAAGCGGCGCGCTTGCGGGAAGAGCAGTCAGACCATCAAAGTAAAACCTTCAATTGACGAAACAGAACCCGTGAGAGCATTTAGTTTCTCTTCGCTTTCAAAATGAGCGGAAACCGTGAAGCTGATAAATTTTCCGCCTCCGCTTGTTTTTTCAGAAAGGCTGAATGTTTCAAGTTTTTCTGAAAGCAGAACCCTGACTGATTCTGAAACAAAATCAGATGTGCGGAAAACAGCCTTGAATGTTATTTCTCGTGGAAATTCGCTCATCTTGACTTAAATATTCTGTAAAGTACTGTATGTACGAAAAAAAGACATACCCTGAATAAACGGCCGATTCTCCACGGCTTGGTTATTATTCTGTAAAACCATTCCGTGCCGCGTTCTGTAAAAAATTCCGGAGCTTTTCTGTTTTCACCGGATATTATATCCAGAGATCCGCCTGCGCTTATAAAAACAACATTTTTGAATTGTTTGCCGAATTTCGCGATCCACCGGTCTTCTTTCGGGAAACCCATGCCTACGAAAACTATGTTTGCTTCTGATTTTCTTATAGCTTCAACTACTGATTTCTCACGGTCGGGATTGAAGAAACCGCCGTGTCTTCCGACTATGCGTATATTCGGAAAAGATTTTTTGATGTTTGCGAAAGCTCTTTCTGCGGTCTCGGGTTTTCCGCCTACAAGAAATATTGAAAGTTCTTTTATTTCAGAAATTCTTATAAGCTCCATCATAAAATGAATGAAAGGGATTCTTTCTCTAATCGGAAACTTAAGCATTTTGGCTGCCCATTGAATGCCTGCGCCGGATGCGAATCTGAGAGAAGATTTATTGTAAATAGTCTTAAGTTCTCTGTTTGCGCGGTAACGGAGAAGTTTGTACGGATTAAGATTGATGACGTGATGAACTCCGCCTTCTTCAATCATCTTTACGACTTTTGCAACGGCGTGCATGCATGTGAGATTATCTATGCCCATTCCGAGAATATTTGATACACCGACTTCCTTGAGATTGATCTGGTTATATTCAAGAATAATATCACGGTCTTCTTTATAAGAATCATAATAAACGCTTTTATCGGTCATAAACTCTCCGGTTTGGGGCAGAAAAAATATCTCACGCCGTTTTGCGGGAAATGAGATGAAAAAGTATTGATTAAATTTCAAAATAAGTTTTTTAATTGATTACAAAATGTGTCAATAATAAAATCTTGTCATGCGGGGCAATATGAACAGAGAAGAACTTATACAAAATTATCTGGCAGGCGAGTTTTATCAGCCTTATGAAGTCGGAGCTGATTTCAGAAAAGAAAAACTTATCGGTACAGTTGATACTTTTCTTAGAGAGTATCTGCCTGAAAAAGTTTTGCGGCTTTCTTTTGTTAAAAATTTCATGCCTGAATATCTTAAGCAGAAAAAGCATTATGTTCTTGAGAATTATTTTGAAAACATCAAACTGTTTCTTTCGAATCAGGGAAATGACAATGTGTTTGCCGTCAACGGTTCATATTCGCTGATGCCGCTCGATTACGAGAAATTCGACATGGTTATATGTTCTGACATTCTCGATATGTTCGATTCCATAAATATACTTGAAGAATCAAAACGTGTTCTGAATCCCGAAGGATATTTTCTTTTTACGGGAGTTGTTCTTCCTGACGCGGATATCGACGGAGTTTATGATGAGCTCATCAAATGCATAAATCCTGTTCATTCGGACTATTATCTTGAAACGGATCTCAAGACATTTGCTGATCTCAAGGGTTTTGATTTTATTAAGTCGGAGAAATTTGTCTTCAGAAGGAATCTGAAAGATATGGTTTCTCATTATTCTAAATTCTATTTCGGAAAAGACGTCATGCGCGGAGACCATCTTGCGTTTCTCTCTGAAAACGAAGCTTTGCTTGCCGAGCTTTACGGTTTTGACGGAGAAGAGATCGATGAGAATTATGAAGTCGTTCTATTCAGAAAGAAAAAACTTTGATATTCGGCTTGACAAGCTAACGTCATAAAAAATATTTCTACATACTTACTTGGGGGCGGTTAGCTCAGTTGGTTAGAGCGCCTGCTCGACACGCAGGAGGTCACTGGTTCGAATCCAGTATCGCCCAAGATCTTGGAGTTTACCATGATATCAATTACACTTCCTGACGGTTCAAAGCTTTCTGCCGAGAACGGTTCGACTCTTTTCGACATTATAGGACAAATCGGAAAATCACTGCAGAAAGCAGCTCTTGCCGCATCCGTTGACGGAGAAGCTAAAGACTTGAATTTCATTCCGCAGAAAGATTTTTCGCTTAAGGTAATCACGTTCAAGGATGCCGAAGGAAAAAAATTATACTGGCACTCGACTTCTCATTTGATGGCTCAGGCTGTTAAAAATATTTTTCCAAAAGTTAAGCTTGCGATAGGACCTTCAATTGATGAAGGATTTTATTATGACTTCGACGCTGAGAAACCATTTACTCCTGAAGATCTAGCTTCAATAGAAAAAGAAATGACAAGACTTTCTCAGGAAAACATCAATATAGTCCGCTCTGAAATTCCTGTTGCTGATTTAAAAAAGAAATTCGCCGATATGGGCGAAACTTATAAGGTTGAACTTCTTGATGCCATAACTGATGAAATGGGCTCTGTTTACACTCAGGGAAATTTTTTCGATCTTTGCCGCGGACCTCATGTCGCTAAAACCGGCGATATCAAAGCTTTCAAGCTTCTTCGCGTTGCAGGTGCGTACTGGCGCGGTGACGAGAAGAATAAAATGCTTCAGCGTATTTACGGAATTTCTTTTCCGGACAAGAAGGAACTTGATGATTATATCCGTCTTCAGGAAGAGGCAAAGGAACGCGACCACCGCAGAATCGGAAAGGATCAGCATCTTTTTGAAGTTAGCAATGAAGTAGGTCAGGGTCTGATTCTTTGGGCACCTAAGGGCGCCCGCATAAGAGTCCTCATTGAAGATTTCTGGAGAAAAGAACATTACAAAAACGGTTACGAAATAATTTATACTCCTCATATCGGAAGAAGTCTTTTGTGGGAAACCAGCGGGCACTTGTCTTTCTATAAAGATGGAATGTATTCGCCGATGGATATTGACGGCGAAGATTATTATGTTAAGCCGATGAACTGTCCGTTTCACGTGATGGTTTATAAAAGCGAACAGCGCAGTTACCGCGACTTTCCGGTGAAGTTTGCAGAGTTCGGAACTGTTTACAGATACGAGCGTTCAGGGACTCTTCACGGTCTTCTCCGTGTTAGAGGATTCACTCAGGATGACGCGCATATTTTCTGCCGCCTGGATCAGATAACCGATGAGATACTCGCGGCGTTTAATTTTTCGATGTTCATGCTTAAGAAATTCGGATTCGAAAATTTCAAGATAAAGATTTCAACAAGACCTGAAAAGGAATATGTCGGTTCGGTTGAACTTTGGGATAAGGCGGAAGCTGCTCTCAAAGAAGCTCTTCAGAGAAGCGGAATGTCTTACGAAATTAATGAAGGCGACGGGGCTTTCTACGGCCCGAAGATCGACATTGCCGTAAAAGACGCTATCGGACGCGACTGGCAGCTCTCGACTGTTCAGCTTGATTTTAATCTTCCTGAAAGATTTGATATTTCATATTCGGGTTCTGACGGAAAGGATCACCGTCCGATAATGATTCACCGTGCACTTCTCGGATCGCTTGAAAGATTTTTCGGAATTCTCGTCGAGCATTACAAAGGAGCGTTTCCAGTGTGGCTTGCTCCGGTTCAGTGCGTTATTATAAACGTTTCAGAAAACGAAGCTGAAGGCGTTAAGGCTCTTCAGGCAAGAATGAAGCAGGAAGAACTTCGTGTTGATATTGATTTGTCAAATGAGACAATGGGTTATAAGATAAGAAACGCAGTGACAAGCCGTGTACCTTATGTTGCCGTACTCGGCAAGAAGGAAATTGAAGCAGGTTCCGTCTCAGTCAGAAGACGCGGTTCGGATAAGCCTGAAGTTATGAGCTGTGATGATTTTATCGCTTTGATAAAATCCGAAAATAACTGATAGAGTTAATTTTATTCTGTATTATGTCGTTTTCAGCGATTAATTCAGTCATTATCCTGAATTATTGTTGCTAAAAATATGCGCCGTGTGGCATTCTGGTCAAAATCTTTCTATCTCTATGGAGGGGAATATCTTAAATCGCAGGCAAGGCGGCAGAGACCGCAAGGATGCCAGAGAGCATCGCTTGAATGAGGAAATTGACGGCCCAAGCGTCAGATTAGTCGGTGAGAACGAACCACGTGTTGTTTCTCTCGCGGAAGCGCTTCAGATGGCAAAAGACGAAGGAGTTGATCTGATTGAGATATCCAAACAGGATATGTCGATTGTTAAGATATCAGATTACAGCAAATTCCGTTTTGAGCAGATCAAAAAGGCAAAAGAAGCCAAGAAGAAGCAGAAAATCGTTCATATAAAAGAAGTGAAATTACGTCCTTCTATTGATGAGCATGATTATTCTCATAAAGTTAAGCATGCGAGAGAGTTCCTTGAAAAAGGAGATAAAGTTAAGGTTACAATGATGTTCCGCGGAAGAGAAATCGTTTATTCCGAACTCGGACTCAGGGTAATGGAGAAGATGCAGGGTGAACTTGCAGACTGTGCGGTTGTAGAAAGAAGACCGCTGGTTGAAGGAAAAAGTATGACAATGTTCCTTGCTCCTGGCGTATCCCAATCCGCCAAGATCAAGAAGACAGATATAGACAGAGAGGAAAATAATGCCTAAAATTAAATCGAATAGCGGAGCAAAGAAAAGATTCTCCATCACGAAGAAAGGTAAAGTGAAAAGAGCCAGCGCTTTTGCAAGACACCAGCTTCAGTGTAAATCTCCGGGCAGAAAAAGAAAGCTCAGAGGAACGTTTGCGGAAAGAACTCCTGAATTCGATAGAATCAGCAGAATGCTTCCTTACGCGTAAGACGAATATTTAAAGAGGTTAGAGTATGCCAAGAGCAACCACTGGTTTAGTTCACCATAAAAGACAAAGAAAAATAATGAGAGCCGTAAAAGGCTATATAGGCGGAAGAAGAAGACTTTATAGAACTGCGAAAGACGCTCATAGAATGGCGCTTCAGCATTCGTATAAAGACCGCAAAAGAAAAAAACGCGAGTTCAGAATTCTCTGGATCGCGCGTATCAATGCAGCTGCAAGAATCTGCGGTGTGTCATACAGCAAGCTTATCGGTCTTCTTGATAAAGCAAACATCAAGATCAACAGAAAGATGCTTTCTGAAATCGCTATCAAAGATTTCAACGCTTTTAAAGAAATCGTTGCAAAAGCAAAATAAGATTCTAATTTCATTAGAGATTATAAAAAAAGCGTTCCGATTCGGAACGCTTTTTTGTTTTAAAGATGCCCGCGATGCGGGCAGACTTCAAAGGGTGTTTCACACCCTTTACCCGGTTTTGCCGATTTCTTTTGTCTGCGTAACAAAAGAAACCGGCGAAAGAAAAATACGTCGCTCAATCGCCGCGCGGCTTTTTTCGCTTCGATTTTCGCACCGCTTTCAGCGGATTGCGAAAGCTCAGCTTATTTGGTATCAGCCTTCGGCTGATGTTTAGGTGCTTTTTCTATAATTCATCTTTTGATGAATCAATAATATAATGAGAGATAGCCCTCTCCCGGGAAAGGTCTTTCTTCATCGGCTTCGCCATTTAGTTTCCGCATGGAGGCGGAAACATTGCCCGAGAGAAAGACTCAGTCTTTTGCGGGAAACCGCAAGCGTTACCTCAGAGATGTGTGGGAAAGAAATATTGATGTCAAATATCGAAACGGACATGGATGGACGTTGAGACTAAGCAATATATTATTGATATCAAAGATAAATTCATGCTGGGTGAGGGAGCAAGAATTCATTACCTGCATGAATGGCTTGACAAATCTATTTTTGAAGATAATATTTACCTATGATTACCTCACGTGAAATTATGAATGTTCTTCATTTAGAAAAAGAAAGGCTAAGTGCTCTAGGCGTTCAAAGCATCGGTCTTTTTGGTTCATATCTGCGCGGTGAAGCCGACGAAAACAGCGATATCGATATTCTCATTGATCTTACTGATGAAAGCTGTATGACGCTGTTTTCACTTATCGAGCTTGAGCAGTCGCTTTCCGCAAAGTTTGATAAAAAAGTTGATCTTGTCATCAAGCGTGATTTGAAGCGCACAATCGGCGAAAGGATTCTTTCAGAGGTTGTCTATGTCTGAAAAAGTCTACACCGACTATGTTGAAGATATTATAAGGTCTGCCGAGTTAATAATAGAATTTACGAAAGATACCAGTTTCGATTCTTTTTCTAAAGATTTAAAAACCAGATATGCTGTTATAAGATGCTTTGAGGTTATGGGCGAAGCCGCAAAAAGAATTCCAGATGAGATTAGAAGTAAATATCCTATGATTCCATGGAAGATCATTTCAGCTATGCGCGATCGTCTCATTCATGGTTATGATGTTGTAGATGATAGCGTTTTGTGGAAAACTGTTGTATTAGACCTTCCTGAATTGCTTCAAAATTTAAGAAAAATATAATAATCGGGATCGTTCCGACTATCTGCGAGGAAGACGAAGTCTTCAGTGGGATAGCGCAAAAGTTACCTCTGACTTTGATGTGTAAAAAATAATTAAAGCAGTATTCGAAGCTGACAGGCATAGTGCACAGGATGTGCACCAGTTTTGTGCGGCCAGGATGGAAAATGCACAAAAAAGACAATGGAGAAAAAGCAACATTTGATTGATATCAAAGATAAATTCATGCTGGGTGAGGGCACATTAACTTTCATTCAATTCTGAAAAATCCCTATTCCTTCCCCGCTTTGAAGTTATACACGGGTTTGATCATTTCAATTACTTCTACGGTTTCTTTTATATTATCAAGAATCAAGTTCATGTCTTTGTATGCGCCGGGGGCTTCGTCTAACGTTTCCTTTGACGCAGTCGATGTGTATATTCCGGCATTTATCATCTGCTGTCGGAAGTCATCCGCGGATAATTGTTTCTTTGCCTGCACGCGGCTCAATATTCTTCCCGCGCCGTGAGGAGCCGAGCAGTTATATTTTTCCGAACCCTTTCCTTCGCATATTGCGATTCCGTCTCTCATGTTGAAAGGTATAATTACCTTTTGTCCCTTGTGAGCGGGAGTCGCTCCTTTTCTGATTATGTTATCCGTTCCGATGAAGTTGTGAACGGATTCAATCGTTTCCTCGGGATCTTTTCCGATAAATGAAATGATCCGGCGCATCATTTCTTCTCTGTTTGAAGCGGCAAATCTCTGTGCGGTAAAAAGATCACGCAGATAATCCCGGCATTCAGGGCTGTCTTCCGGCATAAATTCGAGATCTTTGTATTGAATATCGGCTGAATTTTTACTGAGGAGATCTTTCGCTTTCTTTTGGTAATGCACAGCTATTTTCAGACCGAAATTTCGGCTTCCTGAATGGATAGTTATCCATAAATATCTTTTAGAATCATATCCGGCTTCGATGAAATGATTTCCTCCGCCGAGGGAACCAACGGCGTTTAATGCCTTGTCGGTGTCTGTCTTAATTCTTAGACACACGTCTCTGATTTCATGTTTCTGACTTTTTGAAACGCAGTTATGATTTTTGTTTATAGCGAAACCGGAAGGAATTTCCGTTCTGATAAATGAGTCAAGCTTTACGGGATCGATTGAATCAAGGCTGAATTTTGCAGATAACATTCCGCAGCCGATATCTACACCTATAACATTAGGAATAATGAAGCCGTTTGTTTTCATTGTGAAACCGATGACCGCGCCTTTTCCGGCGTGAACATCAGGCATTACCGCGATATAGGTATTGGCAAAAGCCGGATGATTAAGGAAAGTCTGAATCTGTTCTCTTGCAGTTTCATCAATTTCATCAATCATTACATTAGCGGTGTTGTATGAGCCTTTTATTGTTATCATTCAGTTTCCATTTTATCGATTATTTATATTAAAAATAAGGAGTAAAGTGTTTATCATAATTTATATAAATTCAAGTATTTTGCCGTGTAGTAGAAATTAAATTAAGACAAAAGGTTGAGCAGTCGCTTGTTGAATCGTTTCTTTTATCGTGATGGTTCCGACCTCGGCTTAAAGTAATGCAGTTGAACGGGCATATTGATAAATATAAAATAAAATAAACATAAGGATAATTGTGTTGCAATAATTTCGCGTTTCGCGAAACGCGAAAAAAAGTGATGGAAATTATTAAACAGTCTGTATAATGTTGTATCATGAAAGCACAGGATATTTTAATTCTTCTTTATTTGCTGCAAAGCGCAGATGAAATGGTAACCATGCCGCTGATAAGCCGTGGTACCGGAATCAGTCTTTCCGAAACTCATTCGGCGATAAAGCGGTTGATAAATTCAAGACTGCTTCTTGGCGACTATACTCCGATAACCGCTGCGGCAAAGGAATTTCTCATTCATGGTTTTAAATATGTTTTTCCGCCTACATTCGGACAGATGGAAAGAGGAATTCCTACATCCTTCGCGGCGCCTGTTTTCGAAAACCGCATTGTATACAGCAACGACGATGTTTTTGTCTGGCCCCATCCGGACGGAGAAATCCGGGGGACTTCGCTGATTCCGTTTTATAAATCGATACCCGTTATCGCTCTCAAAAACAGCAACTTGTATGATTATTGCGCTCTGCTTGACGCTCAGAGGACAGGAAGAATTCGCGAACGTGAAATCGCTGAAAAGATGTTAATTTCAATGATCGGAGACGGGCGGAGTTGAAATCCAATATTCAAATGCTTCAAACTGTCTGCGATGGATTAGGTGATCTGAGGAAAGAGGTTGTTTTTGTCGGAGGTGCGGTAACATTTCTATATTGTGAAAATCCGGCATCTGAGAGAATGCGTCCGACTGATGATGTCGATTTCGTTATAAACATGTGCACATATGGAAAATATACTGAATTTATTTCAAAGTTGAGAGCGAAAGGCTTCAAAGATGAAATGAGTGACGAACAAGCGCCGTTATGCAGGCTAATTTATAACAATGTAAAAGTAGATGTCATGTCTATGGAAGAAGAAGTTCTCGGTTTTACGAACAAGTGGTATAAGTCCGGAATAAGTCAAAGTATTACAAGATCATTGCCTTCGGGAACTGCCGTTAATCTGTTGTCCCTGCCTTATTATCTTGCTTCAAAAATTGAAGCTTATAAATCAAGAGGAAAGGGAGATGCGAGATTCAGTCATGACATTGAAGATTGCATCGCCATATTTGACAGCATTAAAAAACTGCCTTTCGATTCGGAATCCGTAGATGAAGTTCATCAATTTTTGAAGAATGAACTTTCACTTCTGATGATAGATGATACATTCATTGATGCCTTGCACGGTTTTTTTGTTGTTTCTTCAACAATCGCCGGGGTGCGAATATCCAGAATACTGCAAATCATTGATAATTACTGTAAAATGCAAAATTGAAGCAAATGCAGAGTTTCACCATCGTTCTGACTGCTTTCGATTTTATTTCCCGAAGATTGAAATCAGTGTTATAACCGTTGCGATTATTGTAAACCCTGCACTCATCATCCACGTTATCATGTTGAATTTTTTATTCATGTCATCGAAACGTGTATCCATGTTTTTCTGCATCATTTCAAAGCGTGTGTCCGATTGTTTCTGCATGGATTCGAACCGTTTGTCCATCTGATTGAATCCCAACTGCATCAATTCGCGCTGGCTTCTGAGTTCTTCTTCGATGCGCGTCATGCGTTCGATGAGCTGAATGTCGTACGGGCGGAGTTGGACTACATTGCTCTTCGCACCGAAACGGTCGAAGTTTGATTCAATATATGAACCGATCTGTTCAAGCTGTTCTTTCGTAAATTCCATTGCAGTACTCATAATCCACCTTAAACTATTAGAAAAAATCATGCCTGTCAATTATATATACGTTGTTTCTAGGCGGTTTTTTCCGCAAAATGCAAAAAACCTTAAAAAAACGCTGAAAAAATGTAAATTTTCGGCCTTTTATGACACTACAATTAAGAGAATGCTTGATAAAAAATGAGTTTAATAATTATTATATATTTTATATAGTTTTTGATTAATATGTGAAAGGGGGATTTTATACGTACGCGTATATTTCTATCTGAGGTTTGGGCTTTTTTATTATTGATTCTGCTGACCTCCTGCGGCGGAAGCGCAATCGGCAATGCTCAGGAATTTGTACCGAATGAACCGCCTCTCCTTGTAAGCTTTTCGGCAGTTCTAGCACCAGAATCAGCAGGAATTGATGTCAATTCGCTCGTAAAAGACGTCATTTTCAACATTACCATTCAAGGCATTGATCCAGAGGGTGAAACTCTCGATTTTGAATTTACTTCAGATTTCGGAATATTCGGCGGGAAAAAAATTTCCGGTAATACCTGTGAAATCATTTTTGTGACTAATGAAAACGTAAAATCCGAAATACCGGTTACTTTAAATGTTTCGATAATTGATCCGATCGGCGATAAATATACAGCCGTTCATTCAGTCGGAAAGGGAAAGAATAAAGCAGTTCTCGAAATTCATCCGGACGATTTGGCTAAAACATGCAGTAACTCCGGAACCACATCTATCAGGGTTAAAGCCGATTGTATAGGATACTATCAGGTAATATGCGACAATGCCGCTCTTGCCGGTACATTGAAAATGGATGATTTGGAGAAAATATATCTTTATAAAAAATCGGGTGCTACATTCGACTATGTTACCGTGACGATTTCCGGACTCAGTTCCGCAGTTAATTCAGATGTAAAACTCAAACTCAACAGCGCTCCGAACAATATTTGGATTATTTTCTGTGATTATATAAACGACGACATTTCCGTGAAAAGCGTCGTGACGGCAGTTCCCTGAATGAGAGGAGGATTTATGAAAAAACTTATAGCTCTAACGGCATTTATAATATTTTTCAATTCGTGCGGAGGCGGAACTATCGGCGACGCGCAGAATTTTGAGCCGAACGAACCTCCCGCGATTGTTGACTTTACGGTCGTGTCAGTTGACGGATCGCCGACGGATGCGCTGAAAGCCGGCATGAAATTTACTATAACAGTCAAGGCAAAAGATCCCGAAAATAAAAAACTCAAGTTTCAGTTTAATTCGGACTACGGATATTTCGGAAACCCTGTTAATACAGATGATTCGTGTTCGATTTCTTTTGTGACCGGTTCTTTTGTGCGCCCGGGGCTTCCCGTGACTGTTGATGTTTCAGTCATAGATCATAGAGACGCGAGCGCCGTCACAAATTATGAAATAGGGAAGGGAAGGCGCGGGCCGACTGTTACGATAAAATATATCGGTTCGGCATATATTCAGAAAGAAAAAAACACACAGATATCATTCAAAGCCAATTGTGAAGGAATTTATCAGTTATACTGCGATAATGGCGTGGATGAAAGTTCTGCTGATCTCCGTCCGGCATTGGCTTATTTTTTATACAGAAAGGATGAAAACGGAAACTTTAAGGACATCATTGTCGATATCAAAGGACCTGCATCAACCGCTGATGCAAAAGTACAACTTTCAACACTTGAATCGGTTAACAAAGTATGGGTTGTATTTTCTGACGGAATAAATGATCCATTTGCCGCGCTTGCACCCGTGACAGTTGATAATACGCCGCCGCAATTTACTAAGATTACTCCAAGCGGCACTAACTGCGGTGTCCGATCTGAAATCAATATTATATTTGATGAACCTGTTTTCTATAAAAGCGGTTCTATTGCTGTAAGTAATTCGTTTACCGGTCCTTCTTCTGATGATTTTACTCCGAGTTCAACAGGTGCATCAGTAATTCTCAAACCCAAATATGACATGAAGCACTATGAAACATATACCGTTTCAATTGACAAAAATGATGTGGAAATAATTGACCGCGCGGGTAATAAATATACCGGTACAAACAGCGGCTCGTTTAGCACACAGGCGATTGGGCAGCTGGCAAAACCTGAGTTCAGAAATACTGATAATTCAGCGGTCAATAGTTCGGCTCCTTATGAATATGTTGAAGGCGGTAAAACGATAAAAGCTGTTTATACTGGAAGCGAAACCGGAACATCAGTCGTCATCACCTCATCAAAACTTACGGAAGATCCTCCGTCAGCTCCCCCTACTGATTATTCCAAGAATCCAACAGAAACTTTTATGTTTGAAGAAAATATGCAATTAAAAGCTGTTGCATTCAAACGGGGATACGAACCGTCTCCAGTTGGAAGCATAAATGTGAAGGTTATTACACCATTGAATGGTGATCTTGTCAGAATCTCAACGGATGGTACAGGTACTGTCTCAACAATTGGAAATACAAAAATATATTCCGGAAGCAACATAAAATTTTCAAAAAATACAGCTAATTATGGTGCTTTATACACAGCATTCAAGTGGGCGTTTACGGATAACGCAAACCCGACAAATCCAACTTCTCTTTCAACAATTGATTACTCTACACCATACTCTACAAATTTACATAACAGGTACGTCTGGTTCAAATTTATAATCCAAAAGGAAAACATGGAACCGCGGACGTATGTTCAAACCGCTCCATATATAATAAGAAAAGCGACATTACCGTTTTCGTCTTTTGAAACAATATCAAACGGACTCGAGTCTAATTATTCCCCGCTTAATTATCAATGTGTCAATGTAAGTCCGAACGGAAATTATATTGTATATGCGGCTGAAAACGGTTTTATTTACAAAGGGCAAAAAACCGGAACTAATTCCTGGGTTTGGACCGAACTGACCGCATCAGGGCAGATGAAGTGGAGAAGTCTCGCAGTGTCGGACAACGGAAACGTCATTATGGCGTGCGCGGACGGAGATGACAAACTCTACCTTTCAACAGACGGAGGGGTCTCGTTTTCCGAGATAAGCGCGTCCGCATACCCATCGGTTTCCCAACGGAAGTGGACCGGAGTCGCGATGAGCGCGGACGGAAAAACCCGTGCGGCAGTGTGTGAGTCGTATCACTCAGGAGGAATGCTGAAAGGCAAGGTTTGCTATTATTCTCCAAATCCTTTTCCAATGTGGCAACAGCATAGCGATAATAAAAATTATTCATCAATTGCGATGTCAAAAGATGGTGCTTTTGCAATGGCTGTATCAAATGACGATTCGGAGGCTTCTGATCTATTTACTGGTACTTTTAATGTTAATGGACATTATTCAAATAGCCTAAAAAACAGTACAATTGCAGATTATACCCAAACACCTCCTAGGTTTGTTTCCGCAGGATTGGTTCAGAATGAAACAATGGGGAAACTCTGGTATTTCAAGAATAGTGGAGAAAACGAACGTTTTAATATTCCCGATTCAGAAGAAGAAGTATTTACTCCTTTTTCCGCGGCTATATCTTGGAATAATACAGCTTATTTTTCCGGACAGTATGGTTTGACATTTAAAACATATTATAGTTCCAACTATAGCATTGCTCAGCCCGGCAACCCTACATGGAATGAAACAATGAATAGTATACCGATAAGAGGAATTTCTTCATCGCGCAATTTTGCCACATCTGATTTCCTTTCAGCGGTAGGATCGTATGAGTTTTTAAGAACAGGACGAGAAGACACATGGGTAGAACACCCGAATTCAGGATCGCACGACTGGATCGATATTTCTATCGCGGCTGGCAATAATAACATAATTTATGCAGCAGCGACATGTAAAGCCGGCAGTGAATCGTATCTAGCAGATGAAGATAAACGTGACTACATTTATAGATCACTTGACGGCGGAGACACATGGACAAAATGTTCACAATTCGAAAGAAGAGTTTGGAGATCAGTCTACGTGAACAATGATGGAAGTATCGTTGCCGCCGCTTCGGCTCCTGATGGTATTGATGACAACGGTGCGATATATCTTTCAAAAAACGGAGCAGCACCGATAAAATACAAAGACTTCATATCGTATAAAAGTGTTCAAATGTCAGATGATGGATTGACAATGGTGGCATCTTCTTATGGTAATTACTGCCATAAAGGGAAATTCCCGTACAGCACCAGTGACTGGTCTGATTATGATGCCGGTAATGAATCCAAACAGACAAGAATTGCCGCCGATGCGCAGAAATGTGCCTTTTTATACGAAAAACGGCTACTCGTGTTAAAGGCAAATGGAGTCACTTTTCTCGACAAGAGTTATGCAGATTCATATAACACATTATGTATGACGCGTGATGCTAGGACGATTGTTGTTTCAGGTACGGGGCAAATTCTAATATACAATCTCAATTCTGACGGCACAAACTATGTTGAAACACCGAAATTTATTCCTTTTTCTACCTCAAATATAGTCTGCTCTGATATTACACCGGATGGAAAAATTATTGTGCTCGGTGAAGAATATGGATCGATATATGTATCATACGATGGGGGATCAAATTTCGTGGCAATATATGAAGGAAGTTCGGATGGTACAAGGAAACGGTATTGGAGTTCGTTAGCTCTGTCAAATGACGGATTCACAGTATTTGCCACAGTAAAGAACCAAAGAGGGATTGTACGTCTCAGGTGATGAGATTTTCAGATGGTCTCACCATCTTCGCCGGCGGGACTAAGCAGACCGGGATCATGGTGTTGAAATAGGGGAATCCTCTCTCCCGACCTCTCTCCTTTAGTAAAGGAGAGAGGGGTAAGAATGGATGCTGTTCATAAGAAATAGTATATTGATTCTATTTCGAAAGCCCCTCTTTATTAAAGTGAACTGACCCCCTAAAGTTGGACACTTAGGGGTTAGAAAAATGACAAGAAAGTATCCAGTTGAGCTTGAAGAACAGATTCGGAAAGAATATAAGCCAGGAATAAACGGCTATAAA
>Ga0116186_1001623_pt1 | contig 21704 bp, 19 predicted proteins | sample AD_JPNNA4_MetaG_FD_89806 | JGI IMG/M metagenome (GOLD analysis project Ga0116186, IMG submission 89806) | Active sludge microbial communities of municipal wastewater-treating anaerobic digesters from Japan - AD_JPNNA4_MetaG | ecosystem: Engineered > Bioreactor > Anaerobic > Digestate | place...
AATCTCATCGAATAATCCACGCTGTTTCATATACTCACCTTTTTGTGATTGATTTCTGTGGATTATCCCAATATATTCCTCCCTGTCAATTAATTCACGGGATTACTTAATTTATAGAGGTTCCCTTGATATTATTCCGATAGTTTTGCAATGGTTTCGTCATTAATTGTGAGGTTCACCATTTGAAAACCATCATAAAAATATTTTTTTCACCATCTCCTTCAATGGGTCTTGTAACTCCCGATTCCTGGCAGACAATAATGCTATCAGGAGAAATGAATAGGGTGGCATGACCATAATGATAAATTGTAACAAGTCAGCTGAATATTCCGGATTCTTTCTGGGAAACAATTCATATTTAGAGGCTATGAAATCCTTTTTTTTACGGTGGGTGATAACAATATCAGCATGTAAGAGATGAAGAAGGTGATCGGAGAGTAATGTGAGATCATAGCCCTGCAATATACCGTCAGCGTGAGGACGGTTGAAATTGGGTGAGCATTATCCTTATTAAATAACAAGAACAAGGAGATTACAGCAATGACAGTTGCATATTTTGAAATTATTATCTCTGTATTGACACTTCTGTTAATGGGCGCTTTAGCCGGTTATTTCATATCACGGAAAATGGTCAATAAATATGCCGTAACTTTAGATGATTTGAATATGGTAAAACAGGATGCCGTGTCACTGAAGGCACAGCTTGATGAGAAGGCACTGTATGTTGATAAAATCGAAAAGGAGCTCGCAGCTGAACGCGAGGCCTGTAAACTTCTCCATGCCGATGTCGCATCCAGAGACCAGGAAATAAGGAACCTCAATGAGGTGATACAGATAAAAAAAGGTGAGATGGAGGAAATAAACAAAAAGTTCAATGATGAGTTCAGGAATATTGCCAACCAGGTAATAGTCTCAAATTCAGGAGAATTCAACAAGCTTACCACGCAGCACCTGAATAATATCCTGTCGCCGTTTAAGGAACAGATCAAACAATTTGAAAGCAAGTTAGATGAGTCACGTATCGACCAGATAAAAGAAAGTACAAGCCTTAAGGGCGAGATCAAACAGCTTTCGTCCCTGAACGCCACCATGTCCGAAGAGGCCAGGAACCTGACCAATGCCCTGAAAAATCAAAGCAAGACGCGGGGCAACTGGGGGGAGATGATCCTGGAGAAGATACTTGAAAGCTCCGGATTGAAAAAAGACGAGCATTACACGGTGCAGACCTCCCTGAAGGGCGAAGATAAGAACAGGCTCCAGCCCGACGTCATCATTCATCTGCCGGAAAACAAGCATATCATTATCGATTCAAAGGTTTCGCTGGTCGATTATGAGAGATATTGCAACGCCGGTGCCGTTGAAGAAAGGGAAGCCTGCCTGAAAAGCCATATCAATTCGATCTACGGGCACGTGGACAACCTGAGCTCAAAGGAGTACCAGAAAGCTATAGGGGTCAATCCGCCAGACTTCGTGCTCATGTTCGTTCCGATCGAGTCGGCCCTGGCAGCGGCCCTCGAGAGCGACCGGGAGCTTTTCGCCTATGCCTGGGAAAAGAACGTAGCCATCATCTCACCGACAACGCTGATCCCCACGCTGAAAATTATCTATAACATCTGGCGGCAGGAGAGCCAGAACAGGAACGCCCTTGCCATAGCCGAAACGGGTGGAAAGCTTTACGACAAGTTTGTTGGTTTCCTGAATGACCTTCAGCAGGTCGGCAAATCCATCGATAACGCAAAGGGTAATTATGATGACGCCATCAAGAAGCTTTCAAGCGGAAGGGGAAATATCCTTGACATCGCCGAGAAAATGAAGGAAATGGGGGCAAAGGCGAGCAAGCAGATCCCGGGTGACTTGGTGCGTGATCTGGACAATTGATCTGCGGCCGGGTCTGTCGAACGGATGGCATCTTTTCGCCGGCATGAAGTGCCGTATTCAGTGTATGGACGAAGACGACCGGGTGAAGGGTGGATGGCTTTATGCATGAAGGATTTATTTTTCCGCCTTTAAGGTGCTGTGTGCAGATAGAACACTATGTAAATACAAAGGAGATCATATGGAACAGGAATTAAAGGAACTTATCTTTGCTGCTCTTTTTCATGATATAGGGAAACTGATAGAAAGGACAGAAAAAACTGATTTCAGCGCTAATGATGAATCAATATTCAAGTATTCCCATGCTTCCTCTACATATACTTTTCTCAATGAATTTTTCCGAGATAACACAACCACAAACCTTGCCGCCAGGCACCACAATCCGACAGCTTTCACCGAGTGGATAATCGCAAAGGCCGATCGCCATGCCGCCGGACATGAACGCTATCCGAAAGGGCCCGATGATGAAATAAGAACGGGGAAGGAGAAGAGACCCCTGCAGTCGGTCATTGAGCGTATAAAGATAAAAGATCTCGGCATTCAAAAACCTCGAAATTCTTTTATGCCAGGAAAGATAAGCGCTGAAGGTATATATGCCGGGAAACATGATGAAGAATTATTCATGGAGCGATATAAGGGGCTCAGGGAAGATCTTATTCATGAGATCAAGGTCTTCAATGATAAACTGGGTAAAGCGCCTTGTTGGGAATACAATAACGCCTACAGGAGCATGATGCTTAAGTATCTGTGGAGTGTGCCTGATTCCGCCAGAAAGGAAGAACTGCCGGATGTATCGCTCTACGAGCATTCTCGAATTACGGCAATTCTTGCCGCGTGTCTATACCGGTATCATAAGCATCATGGTACCGAAGGGCCCGAACAGGTCCAATCGGATAGTGAAAAGAAATATCTGCTGACCGGTGCTGATATTTCGGGAATACAGAAGTTTATTTTCAATATTGGATCCAAGGGGGCCTATAAGAATCTTAAGGGAAGATCATTTTTTATGCAGCTTTTGCCCTATCTTATAGCGCGTAGAATCTTGGACGCCGTGGATATGGACGAAAACCAGATAGTATATTTAACCGGCGGCCACTTTTACCTGATGCTTCCCAACACTGAAAAGGTAAGGGAAGCGGTGAACAAAACTTTTGAAGATGTAAACCTTGAGCTTTATCGGGACTTCGAGGGCGGTCTTTTTGTAAGGGGCGATTACCATGAATTATCGCCGCAAGAGCTGATGAACAAAGACTTCCGCAGGAGCTGGGATGATCTCTTCCAGAAATTATCCTTCAAAGACAATAACAAATATTCCGGAACGGCCTGTGATAATTACGAGACATTATTCAGGCCTGTTAATGGAAGGGATGCGGATTTCAGGGAACTTGGTGAATATCTCAGGGATGGCAAAGATATTATTTTTATTAGCAGAGACGCATCGGGCGGCACCGACGCTTTTCTTGGATACAGACTTGATTTTAACGACAGCTTCGATGGCAAAGGTGAGATCGCAATTGTCCTTAACCTGGAAAAGGTACCCGGAAGGCCGGTCGATTTCATATATATGCTCATTGGAGGTTTGAGCGGTTTCAACAGGGATTTCGATGAAGTGGCCAAAGCCAGTAAGGGAAGCCATCTTCTTGGAACCCTCAGGATGGACGTTGACAATCTGGGGATGATCTTCAGGGAAGGCTTCAAGGATTATTGCATTACCGAGAGGCAGCCGGTTGATCATTTCTCTATAAGCCGCATTACAACCCTCAGTACCCAGTTGATCATGTTCTTTAGCATTGGAATAGACGCAATTATCAGGGATCTCAGGGAAAACTATGGCGATGACAGGGATGAGAAGGCAGTTGTGGTTTATAGCGGCGGCGATGACCTGTTCATAATCGGACGCTGGGATGTTATCCCCGATCTTGCAATACGGATACGGGAAAAGTTCTCGGAATTTGCCTGCGGGAACCCCTGTTTCACTCTATCTGCAGGCGTTGCCCTCACGCCGGGCAAGTATCCCGTATACCGCGCTGCGGATCACGCGGGCGATGCGGAAGATGCGGCAAAATCGTACAGCAGGGGTAAAAAGAAAAAAGACGCGATATGCTTCATGGGAGCGCCTTTTGACTGGAGCGAATTCAAGATGGTCAAGGACAACTACATAGATGAATTAATGAAGCTAGATGAGGCAGACAGAAGGCCAGTCGTTAGGCGCATCAATCTTGTGGCATGGTCCTATGAAAAGCTCAAGAACGAAAAGAGAAGAAGAAACAGGATGAAGGATTCTGACATTAAAAAACTGATCGAAGCTGAACGGTGGCAATGGCTCATGGTCTATTCGTTCAGCAGGCTGAAATCGAGATCGGAAGGCGGCAAGTTCGATGAATTTAAAAAAGCATTGCAGCTGTATTTCGCGGGGAAGGACAAAAACGATATCCAGGGCATTGAAAGAGCAGAAGTTATCGGCAAATGGACTGAGAATCTAACAAGGAAATTATAATTTAAAGAGGAGGTTGAGGTAATGCTTAATTCAAAAGAAGCAAGGGAGATAGTTAAGAACGGTTTTAATGTAGAGAGCATGAACCATGTCCAGCAATTTGGCACGGACATCAATAAAAACGGGTTAACGACCAGCCAGATACGGCATGTCTTCACCAAGATAAAGGAGATAGAAGCGAAGGGAATAGATAAGATGGAAGCGGACCTTATAATGCTCAAGCCACTAACGGCGTATTCAAGCAAGAGACACAACAAGGCGGGTCTTACCAGCTTTAAAGACACCATAATTGACAGCGGCATCGAGGAGGTTATGAGTACAAATGATAAGGATGAAAGAAGGAAGAAATTCAATAATTTCGTAAAGCTTATAGAGGCGGTACTTGCCTATCATAAAGCGGCCGGTGGAAAATAACATTATCGTGGAGGAAATATGAACAATACATTGAAGCTCGAAAAAAAGATCATCGTATCAGGTAAGATAAGGATCCTTACCGGACTGCATATAGGCGGTTCTTCGATAGGACTTGAAATAGGCGGCGCAGATAAGGTCGTCATAAGGAACCCGGTGGATCGGCGGCCCTACATTCCCGGGTCATCGCTCAAAGGGAAAATGCGCTCGCTCATCGAAAAATCAATGAACCTTGTGCAGCTGGAAAACTCAAGAGGCGAATGGAAGGGATCGCTGTGCACGGATCAGAATCAGGATGCAGTACAGCTCTTTGGCTTTGCCGCGAATGAAAAGATGAAGGAAAATTCAGCTCCCACGAGGCTCATTGTCCGTGATGCTTCCATGGATGAGGAGAGTTACAAAATGCTCGATGAGAGCGACGCAACCGACATGTACCTGACGGAAATAAAGACAGAGACCAGCATCGACCGCCTCACATCGCAGGCGAATCCCCGGTCTTTTGAGCGGGTCCCCGCCGGTGCCCGATTCAACTTTGAGTTCGTAATAGACATCTACAACCTCGATCTTGGATCCGGCGACCGTGAGAGAAAATTCCTCGATATACTGAAAAACGCCATGCGGCTCCTTGAGCTCGATTACCTCGGCGGACAGGGGAGCAAGGGGTACGGCAAGGTGAAATTCGAAGGCGTCACGGTCAACGTGGTAGACGCGGCAACGCTTGTGGAAACAGGTGATAAAAGTATGAAGGCGGCCCCGGAATTCGCGGAATTATTCAAATAAAAGGTGACACCATGAAGGCCTATCATTTGACTTTCAAGTCGTCTCTCCATATAGGGACCGGGGACGATGACGGCAATAATCAAACCGGCATTGAAGAGATGCTCCACTCCGACACAATCTACGGGGCTGTAATGTCCAGCCTGGCGCTGCTTGGCGAAACAGGAATCGAGTCATATTGCAAGGAACCGCCGGTGCTGATCTCGTCCGCTTTTCCTTGCATAAACGGCACGCGATTTTATCCGGTTCCGGCCGGTTCCTTAAGGCAGGAGGTCAATGACAACCCGGACGACATAAAATTCTGGAAAAAGGTCAACTATATACCTGAAGAGATATTGTTGAAATGGCTGCATACCGGCAGAATCGATGCCGACTCCATCAAGAAGAACCATATTGGTAATTACACGCCCGGGGGCTCTTTACGCTATTTTACCGATCTCGAAAGACCCAGGCTGGCAATTGATCCCCTGACGGGCTCTGTTGAGGAAAGCAGGTTCTTTTATTCAAAGGACCGCTTCTTCCACAAGGGATGCGGGCTTTTCTTCATAGCCTCTTTCAGGGATGCGGCATTCGAGAAAAAATTCAACGCGGCCATGGCGCTGCTTTCGGAAAACGGCCTCGGGGCGGACAGGCGCATAGGGAGGGGGCATTTCGACTACGAGATCAACGATGTTCCCGCACAATTGAAGCTGCATAACGGTCAGAAAGAAGGCCTTCTCCTGTCCCTTTACTTTCCATCGGAAGATGATATTAGGAATGGCCTGTTGAATAGGTCAAGATACACCCTCGTGCGCAGGGGGGGGTATGCGGCTGATTTTCGCAATGCCGGCAGGTCCAGGCAGGCGCTGGTAATGCTGGGCGAAGGGTCGGTCCTTGACGGTACGATCTGTGCTGGCGGTAAGAACGAGGTTGTGCTCGGTCCAAACGAAGACGCGACATTCAGCACCTATCGTTACGGTACGGGTTTGATAATAGGTAAAGAAGAGGTGAACAATGGATAAATCCGATTTTTCCATGTGCATCAAGGCGGTAACGCCGCTTCATTTCGGAAGCGGCGATACCTATAAGCAGGGTTTCGATTTTATTGGAAAGAATATTATCAACGTCAACGGCATTATGCAGCACATGAAGCAGAAACCTCAGCTTCTGCATGAGATGGCAGCGGCCATTAATGGCAATAGGCTCCAGGAATTCATATCCAGGAATAAAAAAGAGATCCCCGATGCATGTTTCAGGCCGATGAACGTCGAAGAGGAGCCGCGGGGTGATATCCGCGCGCATATCAAGAACGGTCTCGGGCAGGCATACATTCCCGGGAGCGCCATCAAGGGATCTATTCGCACTGCCATCATCAAGGCGATGAGCTCACAGGATTATCTGAAGAAGAAAGTCCAGGGAATAATGTCAGCCCCAAGGATCAATGTCAAATTCGCCGACTCGGTGATAACAAACAGTCTTTTAAGCCCTCATCCAAGGGGGGACGCAAAATTCAATTTGATGAAGGCCCTGCGTATCTCCGATTCCGATACCATAAACGGGGGGCTTCAGATAAAAAAGATACAAATAAAAAATACCTCAAAAGGGCCCCTGTATGTCGAGGTAATACCCGCAGGGACAATAACTTCGTTTACCCTGGACCTGGATGACTTCTTCCTTTCACCGGGGAACCGCGATAAATTATTCGGCGCGGTCAAATATGATTTCAACAACCTCCCTGCAGACCTGAATGAAGCCACCGTGAAAACCCTTTCGTATCACTACAGGTTTGCAAAGAGAAACAACCTCCATGCCTATGATTTTCTCACGGATATATTGAAGTCATTGAAAGGCAACGAGGCCCTTGTGAATCTCGGGTATGGTATCGGCTGGGTCGGTATGACGGGCAATCTGCTCGGCAGTTATTATAACACCCTCGGCGACAGGGAAAAGTTGCAATTAAAGAGTATCCTCAGGCTGAATCCCACAAGGCACCAGCAGGATTATTTTCCCATTACGCGGCGCTTTATTAAGGAAGGAGACAGGGAAATCCCGATGGGCTGGGCGTTGATAACCTTCCCGGAAAATTTCAGGAAAAAAGAATGGAACTTCAGCGGCATACCCGATTGCGCGGATTATATTGACGATATCAAGACCGGATCGAAAAACAGTTCCGCCGCCATGGCCTCTTTTTCCGGAGGAGGTCTTATGATAGGACAGATCTATAAAGCAAAGATAGTCGCTATCAACGATGAAAGGAAATTCGCGGAAGCTGTCGTCGGTAAAACAAAAGGAAGGATTATGATATCTGAAATTGCCAATGCCTATGTGACGAATATGAGCGATTATATATGGGAAGGCAAAGAGGTGAATGTTAAGGTCACGGAAATCAGGAACGGCAATTACTTTTTTTCCATAAAGAAGGCCCAATAAAAGCGAGGAAAAATGTCAAACACCACCAGGAAAAGCACCCTGATAATCACGGTGGGCACCAGCATCATTGCCAACGTGGGGCGCCTGTATCCCGATCTTGGCAGCCGGCTGGGCGATGGCGAGTCCGTCGCCGTGGCAGGGTCCCTTGCCGCCATGGAGCCGGAAGCCCTTAAGGCGGTGAGCGCCGAGCTCAACTCGACCATATCGATGATCCAGTCGGGTATCGTCGATCCTGTGACCATGTTCCTTGTGGCCTCGGACACCGATGAGGGGAGGAGGTCCGCGGAACTGCTAAAGAGGGTGTTCACCGTTCCCGGAAGGCCCTTCACCTTCCGAAGCGCGAAGATCGTCACGGTGGACCGGTTGAACGACGAGGACTTCGAGACATTCAGGCGGCAGGGGCTCGGGAACCTTGTCACGGAGATCTGCTCGATCATCAGGTCGTTCCAGGGCGGTGTGGCGATCAACAACACGGGCGGCTACAAGGCCGAGATCGCCTTCGCTGCAATCATCGGCCAAGCCTTTTCAGTGCCCGTGTATTACCAGCATGAGCGGTTCGGCAGCATGATAGAGCTTCCCCCGCTGCCCATCAGCGTCGATATCTCGCTCTGGATCGACAATATCGAGCTTTTCATGGAGCTGAAGGAAGGAAACGAGATACGGGCAGGGGAGGAATGGCGCGGGAAAAAAGACACCCTGGCTCAGCTTGTCGAGACGGTCGATATCGACGGCGAGGAATGGATATCCCTTTCCCCGGCGGGGCACCTGTTCATGGAGTCGTGCGAATACCGCCTGAAAAGATCAGGTTATTGGAATGAAACCGACCTGCCCGAGGCCGACATCCCTCCTGAGAAAAAGGAAATAACGCTGTGCGGCGATCACCATGGCAACGACAGGCTTATGGGATTTGCCCGTAAGATCTGCGCGAGCAGGCATATAACTAAGATAGTGCATTCACTGCCCTTTGAGCCCCAGGCGCGCGGGCCGGTGAGACGGATAACGTGCGTCAACGGCACCTGGTGCATTGATTTCGTGATGGTCGAAACTGATACGGGATACGCCCTCCGGGCCGGGACCACTGCCCGGAGCGATGAAGAGGCGCGGCTGATCGCTGCAAGGGTGATAAGCGAGAATCTGGATTGATACAGGAGCTGGTCAATGGTACGGATGATAGGTTTGGAGATAACTGCCGAATTCAATGACGAGGTGAACCCCTCCTTCCCCGAGGCGCTTGTAAGGGGCGGTCTGGGATACGGCATACGGAGGATGATGTGCGTCAACAGGTCCGCGGAGGACTGCGGGCAGTGCATGATCCACCGGAAATGCCTTTACGGTATCATGTTCAGCGAAAGCGGTAAAACGCGGAACGGACTGCAGGTGTCGCCCTACGGAATCCATTGCAGGGTCGAGGGCGGGAACAGGCTTGCCGTCAATCTCACCCTGTACGGGCCGCTACTCGACTACTACGGCCACCTTGTCGCGGCCCTGGCCGAGATAGGACGGCAGGGGATCGGGAAAGGAAGGAACAATTATACCATACGGGAGATCGCTGATACCTTCGCCCCCGGGAAACGATTCGCCATGGAAGAAATGGAGGGGTTCCGTCCCACCGTTAAAGAATGGCTCCCCTCGCTGGCGGAGAGGCGGGGCGAACAGTCCTGCTCGGTCGAGTTCATATCGTCAACGCGGATTGAACGCCGGGGGGAGCTGCAATCAAGCCCATCCTTCGGGGACATCGTGAAATCGTGCATCATGCGCTATCTCAACCTGGAGAGGGCCTTTTCGGAAGGCGCGCCGGAGCTCGCGGTGCCGGCGAAAGGGATCATTCAAGAGGCTGCGCCCGTTAGGACCGTAAATGCCGAATTCGCGTGGCAGCGCAAGGACCGCTATTCCTTGCGCCAGCGCGCGAGGGTCTCCGCCGGGGGGTTCACCGGCAGGGCCGTGTACCGGGGGGAAACGGGGATGTTCGAAAAACTCCTCGCCTTCGGCTCCCATGCCGGCATAGGAAAAAATACCTCCTTCGGGTGCGGGAGATTCAGATACCGCTTAGAGTGAATTTATGCCCGATATTTATATCATATCCGACTACGGCAGCCTCCGAAAGGAAAACGAAACCTTCAAGTTTACGTATCCTGACGGAACGGTATCGACGTTTTTCCCCCATAACACGGAAAAGATATTGATAATCGGAAGGATCGAGATAACGGCGGACGCCCTGAGGATGATGATGCGCCACAATATCGAGGCGGTCTTCATTGGCAGAAACGGCAGGTTCGATGGAAGGCTGGTCTGCGGGGAGGGGAAAAACGTCTTCATCCGGCGCGACCAGTACCGCCGTCTCGACGACGCTACCTTCACGCTGTCGTTGTGCAAAAGCATCGTTGCCGGCAAGATAAAGAACCAGATCTCCTTTACCCGTAGGATAGGCCGCGAGCGCGGCGCGGCCGATGCGGATCGGGCCGCCGTCTCAATGAGGGGCCTTCTCGAAAGCCTTGACAAGGCTTCAACCATTGATCAAGTCAGGGGATGCGAGGGGGCTGCATCGAGGGCTTATTTCTCCGTGTTCAGGCACAACATCATTCCGGCGTGGGCGCGTTTCACGGGGAGGCGCATGAACCCGCCGGGGGACAACGTGAACGCGGTCATGAGCTTCGTATATACGCTGATGAATTATTCGGTTGAATCAGCCATTGCAGCCGAAGGCCTTGACCCCTACGCCGGGTACCTGCATGTGCCCGAGTACGGGCGGAAATCGCTGATTTTCGACCTGATGGAGGAATACCGCGTTCCCGTGTGCGACACCCTGACCTCGTCGGTCTTCAACCTCGGCATAATAAAAGAGGACGAGTTCGAGGACGTCGTGTTCTCAGGCGACGACGATGACAATCCCCTGGGAACACAGCCCTCTTCGGAGGATGGAGAGGACGGCCCGGTGCCCCGGCGCAAAGGCGTTTTGATGAAGAAAAGCAGCCTGAAAAAGGTCATAGATCAGTTTGAAAAGAGATTCGAAAGCAGGTACCATTACCTGCCAGCGGACGGTACTATCACGCTCAGGAGGCTCGTCCATGAACAGGTCAAGCATTTCAAGCGGGTCATTTCGGGCGAGGAATCGCACTACCGGCCCTTCGTGATAAAATGAACTATCTCGTTTGTTACGACATAGCGGACCCCCGCAGGCTACGGAAGACCGCGAAGACCCTTGAGAAATCGGGGATACGGGTGCAGTATTCCTTTTTCGAGCTGGATGTGTCAGCCGATAGGCTCGAGACCCTGCTGGGTGATCTGAAGAAGGTCATCAAGCCGTCGGAGGACAAGCTTTTCGTGTACCCAATCTGCGCTGAGTGCAAGAAAAGGGCCGTCATCGACGGCACCGGGGCGCTCCTGAGGCTGGAAACCTTCAGGATACTCTGAGCGGCGTCATGAAGAAATGGCTGATCATATATGATATTCGAGATGAAAAAAGGCTTGCCCGTATAGCGAAAATATTGCTGCAATTCGGCTTTCGAGTGCAGAAGTCGGTGTTCGAGCTCGAATGCGGCCCGGTGGCCGTTTCAAGGCTTCGCAAGAAAGTGAAAGCGGTCATGGAGAATGAGGATTCGTTCATGATCTTCGATCTGTGTCCCCGGTGCTGGCAGAAGAAGAGGCAGATCGGCATAAAAGCCGGCATTCCCTATGAGGATGTACGGTATAGAGTTCTTTGAAAACTCCATTTCCGGTTCCGCGAACCCCGGCAATTGCCCCAAAAGGCCTTTTTTCGGCCAGGTTCGCGGAACTATAACTCTTGGAATTACCAGGAGTTATCAATTTGGGCATTAAAAACGATGGATTTATGGTTGATTTTCTCCCAGGTTCGCGGAAGTGTTTTATAATCTCTGGAAAATCCAGGGGTTATAAGCTAAAAAGGGGGGTAGACACAGAATAGCCCTTAGAAGAGAAGGGATTACGACTCGCCGCCCATAAGTATCATCTGTGTGCGATACGCCGCTTTCACAGAATAGCCCTTAGAAGAGAAGGGATTACGACGCTTCGCCGCGTAGTGTCTGTTCAATCGCTTTATGTAGCCGCACAGAATAGCCCTTAGAAGAGAAGGGATTACGACTCGCGTAAAATCTGGATACGGTTTTTTTCATCGTGGTGGATTCACAGAATAGCCCTTAGAAGAGAAGGGATTACGACCATAGGTCCCCCAGCGATAATTGAATCAAGCGGTATTCACAGAATAGCCCTTAGAAGAGAAGGGATTACGACTGTATTGCTTTTCACTGAATCGCTCCCTGTGCTACCTTCCACAGAATAGCCCTTAGAAGAGAAGGGATTACGACGACAATTAAATATGATGCAGTATTTTATTATTCCCATCTCACAGAATAGCCCTTAGAAGAGAAGGGATTACGACCGATGGTCACGATGAACATGGCCATGAAGAGGCAGATGACCACACAGAATAGCCCTTAGAAGAGAAGGGATTACGACATGGCTGTCCGGATTCTGCCCGCCGAGTTGAAGAGCGTGTCACAGAATAGCCCTTAGAAGAGAAGGGATTACGACTGCGCTGATCAAGCAAGTTAATCAGCGTCGATGCTCACAGAATAGCCCTTAGAAGAGAAGGGATTACGACTGGGCTTCATGACCGTATCCGGCACGAACAGCATGACGACCACAGAATAGCCCTTAGAAGAGAAGGGATTACGACTCTCCGCTAAATCCAGCAATTGCCACGCCATTATCGCCACACAGAATAGCCCTTAGAAGAGAAGGGATTACGACGATAATAACAACATCATAATTATGTGCGGCTTTAATCAAAGCACAGAATAGCCCTTAGAAGAGAAGGGATTACGACTTCAGGATTTCGGCGACGTGTTCCGGCGATATTTGCATCAACACAGAATAGCCCTTAGAAGAGAAGGGATTACGACTCCTTACACCTCACTTTGTAATTTTTTTAAATTGACTAACCACAGAATAGCCCTTAGAAGAGAAGGGATTACGACGTACCCGTGTGCGTGGATATGCCTGATAGCCGAACTTGGCCCCACAGAATAGCCCTTAGAAGAGAAGGGATTACGAATCGCTCGTGAATTCAAAACTTATTCTTTCAATTTGATCAGAATGGCTCTTTGAAGAGAAGGGATTACGCCCCTGGCAGCCCCGGGATTAAAACCGGGGCTGCCAGGGGCATTGGGCGGAACTTGTAGGCGTATATGTCTTGACATGGACCCAGCTTAAACAGTAGCATCGATGCGCCGCATACAATGCAACAAGGGGAAATGGAGTGAAACTGACTGGCAGCAATGAGAAGCCGCGACTGTTCCTTTTTTTTAGTCATGTCATGACCGAAGCCCAGGCCTCGGACGCCCGGCGGATACTGGGCGTGTCCGATATCTTTCATCTGCCCACTCATCTCGTGAACCAATGGGGGAGTGTAGACCCCTCCGCCGAAAGCCTTGAATCGACGGCCGTGCCCTTCAAAGAATGGCTATCCGCGAACGCCCGCACCGGGGACCTCGTCCTGGTACAGGGAGATTTCGGCCTCACCTACATTATGGTGAATTACGCCTTCGGGATGGGCTGTGTGCCTGTATATTCCACGACGGAGCGGGTCGCCGGCGAGAAGCAGGGGGAGGGCGGCGCCGTTGAATTGACGAAGACCGTGCGCCATGTAATCTACAGGAGGTACGAGCGTTGAGAAGGACGATGGTTTCCCTGGTGAGCGACCAGACCCAGCCGAACGTTCTCATGATCCGCGAGTTCATGGTGATCCGGAAGACCGAATTTGACCGGTATATCTTTGTCACCACGGAAAAAATGGAGAACAAGGGGAAGACGGCATCTATCATGGAGGTGTGCGGTATCCCCGGGGATATCGCGGTCCGGGTGCTGGTCCAGGAGGACTCCATTGCCAGTGTCATTGAAGGCCTTGCAGCCCTCAAGTATGATGATGACGAGGAGTCCATCGTGAACATCACTTGTGGCACTAAGATGATGTCGATCGGCGCGTTCCAGTTCTTCCGCGACCGGAGGTCTGAGGTATACTATCTTCCGCTGAATGCCAACATCCTGAAAAAGATACACCCGTTGGTGCGGGAAAGCGATGCTGAAATACAGTACCGGCTGGATCTGCGTGAATACCTTGTTTCCCACGGCACCCCGATAATTACCTTTGATAAAAAGAACAAGACCGTCGGGGACTTCCCGATGGCTGGGTGCATGTTTCGCGCCTTTATCGGTGAGAAGTTCAATGATGCAGTGATGAGGCGGCTTCGCGCAAGGAGGAACGACAGGAATGGTGTCGCCATCGGTGACCTGCCCGGCCTCGACGGCCTGCTCAACAATATCGGATACCGGGTGCCTCCTGGAGGGGTCCTTTCGCGGGATGAAACGCGGTATATTACCGGTGGGTGGTTTGAGGAATATGTGTATTGGCTGGTCAGGGATCATGGAAAGATCGGGGACGATTATATCGGCATCAATCTTGAGTCAAAAAAAGGTGGCGAGAAGAACGAGTTCGACGTTATGTTTACCTTTGATAACCGTCTCGTCATGGTGGAATGCAAGACGGGTCTTACGGACTCCCGCCTGAAGCATGAGAATGAACAGCGTTTTCTCCAGCTGGTCAGGCAGATGCAGGAGGAAAAAGAGGTGGATTCGGAGGAGCTGGAGCAGCTCAGGGAAATAGACCTGGGTGCCATTTATTCCAATAAAAACATTGTGAGCGAAACGATCTACAAATCATCTGCATTGCGGCGTGATTTCGGGCTTTCGGTCGAAAGCTACCTTTTTACCCTCGATAGAAACCTCAGGGGCAGTGACGGGGAGATTAAAAGAGAGCACCGGGACAGGGCGCAAAACTCCCAGGTGCACATCGTAGACCGGCTTGTCCTGGGGGATGATGCCCTGATGAAAGAGACGCTCCGGAAGATGTTCGGACACTGTGCGCCTTGATGCGTGCCGGGATTCCCCATATCCGGATGCTTGCTTTCCAGTGTAAATTCTCACCTCAACGGCAGCTGCGTCGTCGCCCCGGTGCCGATTGGGGAATTCCCATGTATATAATATATAGTTTCCGATAATCCTTGGCTGTATAGTCTCTTCCTCTATTCCTACCTCCATTCTTTATCCGCCATGTAAAACTAAAGTTGTACTTTAAAATCACATACATTACCCCCATGGTATCAGGGTTTTCTTCCGATAATACGCCCTCCTGTTAAGTCATATATCTTGAGAACTGAAATCCGTGGTTATCTCTGGCCTGACCGAAAATCATCCGGTCCGGGCCGATAATGTACGGCCCTTGCCGGTCACAGGATATAGAAAGGAACAATGCCATGATCAGGAATGTTGCGGCAAAACTCAAAACGAGACGTTCCATGTATTTTGGGGCAACTGTGTGCGTCATCATCCTCGCCGGGGTCTTGTTCGTGATTGTCCGTGGCGTTTCCGGGAATGAGGACCTTGCCGGACAGATCGGGGTGGTGTTCATGCTCCTGGGCGGCTGGGCGGTTATGAAGGTTTTAAATATGAGGCCCAGGGAAAAAATCATCGGCACGGAAACAAAAAATGAAAAAGATGATCTTCAGAAAAAACTCAAAGAATGGTTGGAAATACATGATTACCTATTGTCCGACCAGGGCAGGATAAAATATGGCGATGATGTTATCAGGGAGGCAATGGCGCATGTAAAGATCGGTATTCATGAGCTCAGAGATCGGTTGAAGAGCATCGGGGCCCATGATGCATCGGTGAAGAGGCAGTGAAGGAATGATTTTACAAATGAAAAAGAGGCGGGAACATCGGAATGGGTGACAGTGTGGGAACGGGATCGGATAAGGATAATACCATTGAGCATGTGCCGATTAATGTCGGTGAAAAAACGGAATTCTCCGGCGCCCATGTTCTGCCATTGCCTCAAGGCAATGACTCGCTGTCTGAATTGAGTCACCTTGCGACACGATATCCGCTTTTGAAGGAAATAGATAATGGAAAAATATTCAAAAAGCTTTCCCTTGCGGCCCTGGACCCATATCTTGCAAGGGCGGAGGCAATAAAGAAGTTTGGTGAATTAATCGAACATTACACCTGGATATTTGATGACCGGTTCAGGTCCTCGTTCAGGATAATCGTTGAAAAGGTTGTATCCAAGGAACCACGTTACATGGAAAGGATTACCATGATTTTGGCTTGTTATCCATGGGAAGGAGAGGGCGATCAGCAAATACTAAGGCAGCTGGTCTCCATTTTTAGCGATTATAACCATATATTTGCTAATTTCAGTAAAAACCTTATTGAAAACCTGGATCCACGAAGGTTTCTGGATCAATCCATTCGTTTCGGTAAACCAAGGCTCGACCTGGACAAGGTCATCGATGACCTAATCGGCGGCCACCCGAGGATGGTCGACCCCCGGTGCCTTGCCGCGGCAGTCTTTGTCGCCCAGCTGGTAAACATTACTGAATATTACAGGTATGATCCGTACAGGATAGGGGAAAGGATCCTCGCGCTCATAGACAACAATTTTGATGTGCACGATAGTGATGACCAGGTGATTATCGAGCGGATCATCATGATTGCATGGCAGTATTCAAGCAGATATGATCCGTCTATCAGAAACCATGGGAACCAGGATGTCATACTCGCGGTATTGGAAAAGTTTGTCGCTACCTGCGGCAATGATGCTGCCATGAGGGATTCAGGATTGTTCCATGAGATATTGAAGGCGGCTGAAGCATCCTTGTCGGACGGATTTAATACGAAATTTATCATGGAGCTCTTTGGTATCCGCACATTGATGCAGGTACGGATTCCCTCGCTGCCGGCTTGCGATATGGATTGGCTCATGAAGTTAGTGTTGGCTCTTATCAGCGCGGCAGGTCGCCATTACTTCTTGGTTGAGCCGGTCTTTGAAACCTTTCTTGAGGCGGTCAGGCGTATAATTCTTCTGAAAGTCCCCGCCGCTGACAGCAGGCGTATCTGCGAAATGATGGCACGGTGCGGCGAAGAGCTTTTATGGGGCAGGTTATTTCCGCTGGGATTCTTCCGGTCGTTGATAGCATACACATGGCCATCGGGGTCAAGGAAAAGAAGCGATGCTGATATTGAGGAGTTCCTGTCCATTGTTCATCGGCATGGATTAATCGTAAGGGACATCCAATTGCGCGGGGATCTCTCATTGATGGGCAGCTCGAATTTCAATAACCAGGGGATATTTTTCAGCGATTATGTTTTTCTGCTTTTGGAGACCAATCCTGATATCGATAATTTCAGGATGGTGGGCCATTTGGAGGCCTATGCTGAATGCCTCGAGTTTTCCTCGGGGTTTGATACAAGACTATTCAATGAAGAGTTGATATGTGTCCTCCTGTGCAGGCTTATAATATACAATCCCGGATATGGCTGCCCGGAAAACTGCTCGTATTTTATCGATGCTGCAAAAAAACTTATTCGTTGTCTTTCGTCTCCGGAGCTGTGCTCGGCCAATAATCATCTGGCGTATCATAATTTTATTTATCAGCCGCAGGCAAACACTTCCTATAGGGATGCGATTTCAATAATCAGGAAATATGGGCACGACAGGTCAATATTAGGTTCCTTGGTCCTGGCGGACCCGGGTCTTATGGACCCGGATAATCGTGAAAAGCTGGCCCGGTGCTTGGGGATCTGCATTTCGGCCCAGGAAGAGGCCGATCGCGAATATAGATGCGGTTACATAATTGTCAACGGGCTGGCATGCCTTCTGGAAACGAATCCGGCCGTTCTTGCAGAGATCGAGGACCGGCATTTGATTGAATACATGGGCCTGTTCATGAAGTTCGCGAAAATGACCGTTGCGAGGGGCCTTGGCGACTGGGCCCAGACCAGGTTCGAACTGGTTGCCGATCTAATGAAAAATAATCCTGTAATCGCGGATCCAATGAATATTGGGCCTTTCACCGAGATTATACAGGAGTATGTCGATTTCATACTCCACCGGTTTGATCCGGTATACCTGCATGAATACATCCTGAAACCGCTATTTGAAAGGGAGCCAGATCTGCTACTTGCTGAAAACCTTAACCAGTTGAAGGAGCGCCTTGAGCCGGTCCGGAGGTTCCTGGATCGCGGCATGATGCCGCTGTGCCTTGATGCGGATGAGGGCCGTCTCCTGGCATGGCAGAGGAGAAGGGATGAGCTTGCCTGTGGTTCAATTCCCGATCCTGCCTCCGAAGATGATATCAATCTTTTTTATTCGATTCTCTTCGGGGGCCAGTGGGAGCCCGATCATTATGAGAAGTATCGTAAATCTATAAATGATCTACTTCTGCTCAAGCTGCAGACCATCCCCCTTGCGATTGAATGCGCAGTGATAACCGGGGAGGACGTGCGCCCCTTGCGGGGAGAACCTTCTGACTGGGACACGGCGATCCGATACAGGGACCAACTGGTGTCGCTCTATAACAACCCCTTAAAGCTTGCTGACGAGGTGGAACTTCTTGCCCAGCTTAACAAGGGTGAGCGGGATTTTATCCTCCGGAACCTGGACGCTCCAGCGGAGGCCCTTCGCGGTCTTGCCTCCAGGCTCATGTTCCGCCAGCTCGGGAATTATCAGCCGCAGATCGCGTCCTTCATCGAAAAAGTGCTTATCCTGATAGCTCTGCGCGAATCGACAGACCTGCGCAACAAACTCGCCGGCCCTGATGTCGTGGAAGCTCTTTTTGCCACGAGGGACCTCCTGGCCTACCGGGTCAGGGAAATATTGGAGGATATCCTTCCTGGCGAGTACTTTGCCGGATTGATTGAAAAGATCGAGTCAGAAACAGGCTGCCGCATCCTGAAAGGAGAGTTTGCCCATGTCAAGCTGCGGAAAAAAATTGAGATGCTTTCGAAGGAATGCAGGATATACGGCCATATAGTGGGCCTGAAAAAGAAGCTTGCCGAAGCGGCAGCAATTACACCGGACCGCTTGATCGGTACGGGTTTCCTAGTTCCCATCGAAGTCAACACCATCCCCCATGGAGAAGAGCTCCTGCTTCTCGAAGGGTTCAGGCTCAATACGGAGGTGATATGCCTTGCGGTCAATGAGGAAAGGGAACCGGTCAAATACAAACTTGATATTGAGAATTTCAATTTTCCCTACCTGCTTTCTCGCCACAGGATGGACCTGGTTGTGGAAGAAGGGATATTCAGGTTCGATTCAGCTTTTGATGATATACGGTATCCCCATGTTGACAGTGTGCAATCAATTCAGCGGCTTGATCCGGCCGTTGAGGCGAAACTCAGGCGCAACTCCCATGTCATCAAGAACCGCATTCTGCCGCTCCTCATGCCGATCACAAAAGAATCAGCTGCCATGATCGATGTCATGGGGCGGGCGCTGCGGTATTATTATCCTTTGGGCGGGGGAAGGGACGAGTTCATCTTCCTGCCTGCCAAGGACTGGACCCTTGCATTCAGGCACGCCGTTTCCCATGACTGCAGCAGGAAGATGTTGAGCCACCTTCTTCATCCATCCTCATTCTTTTTCAAGATCATCCACAGGTCCCGCTGGTGCGGTTACTTGATGCTTGTCGAAGTACGGTGTCAATCGGGAGGCAGGGCCCTGGCTATAGACGTGATCAACGTTGAGACCTCTGACAGCGTTGACTGGGGGGCGCTGATGCGCGGCTTTGTCAGGTACCTTGCACCAGCTGCCCGGCGTAATGGATATCGATATATACTAATGACGGCCACCCGGAAGTATATTTCTAACTCCGAGTTTATCAGCAGGTCGATACACTCGAACTTCAGGTACTGCAGGGTGATCCCCCGTGATGAATTCTCCATCGATCCGCCGGATGGATCCTTCCAATCCCTGGACCATGATTTCCGGGTGGTATGGGAAACTGACCGGCAAAACAATTCATAAAGGCGGATGTAATGTCAGGCTTTTTAGGGTTCATCGGCGTTTTTATTTTAGCGGTTATTGTTCGTTCTATCGTATATTGTATTATCGATTGCACTATCAACAAAATCGATGAAGATAAATAGACCTGTGGCGAAAACGCATTTTGCATTCGCAGTGACCTCCCTGGGTGTGACTGCTCCTTGCCTTGCAGAATAGAATTAGAAATTTAACAATGTAATGATTACAGATGAATAACCGCCTGCAAATGTCGAAAATATTTTCGATATTTCTACTCCCGTACCAGTCAAATATAAGGTCGGAATGAAGCAACAGGCAGGTAATGTCATGAAAAGAGCTATTATAATTTGTCTTTTTACTCTTACCTGGTTTTTCTATGGTGCTGTCGGGCATTGGTGCTATATGTTTCTTGATGCACTGGGTATCAGGCTATGAATCATATAGCAAGATGTAATTCGTGGGATCGGGAGGGCCAACATGGGTCTGATTAAATGGCTTTTATCTCCGCCACGTGAAACGTATAACCCGACAAGAAGCTATTCGTTGCACATAACAAATACCAGAAAGTGTCTTTCCATAGAATGCGGCATCCATCCCTGTGATATAGAGTCCGTGCTGGAAAACATATCCGCGGAGTTTAATGAGCATATTTATGGTGTGCCTGACCGCAAGAGTCATGTTCGAATATCGGCACGTAATGCCATAGACTATGCTGATAAGGGATTACCGGCATATATCATGATCAACAATACCTGTATAGTTATGCTAATTGAAAGATTGAATAATATCAAAACATTAGTTGCGTTAAAGATTATCAAGGAAGTCCTCAAGGATTAAAAAGCTTAAGGGATGTAATAATTAAAAATCGGGTTATGCATGGAAAATAAAATACTGTCATTTAAGACTCCGGCGTATACCGGGGTCGATGTGTTCGACGTTCCCGATCCTGATGGATTCCCGGTCTACGAGGACCCATCCACCGGCACGAGGTACCGCTGCCTTGCATTCTATTCCGATTCGAAAGGAGATAGAAACTGGTATGTCTTTGGTATCCTTAGGGAGGAAGATAAGGACATTATATTCTTCGGTTTTGTACAATCCCTGGAAGTGCAGGGCCTCTGTGAATTCAATCGTTCCGAAGTGCTAAATATCGCCACATCAGTCATGGAATTTGACCCCGTGGGTCTCCAGGGGTTGTATCCTCCATTCTATTGGCCCTGCAATCATGTACTACACAAGGCCCATAATACTCCAGGGAGTAGGGACTGGCTCAAGGTAGATGGACCGGTAACCAGGCCGGAAAACTGGCGTGAATACTTGAACTAAAATATATACACAATGGTTTTCGTGGTATTGCTGTAAGGGATTATGGTGTTATATATTCGCAAGGAGAATAATCTTATGAAACATTTGTTTTTGATACTGCTGTCTATAATACTGGTTTCTGGCTGTTCCATGTCATGGTTCCGCCGCGGGCCTGAGACGGCCAGTTCCAATGACAAGTACCTTCCCGGTGCCCGGTACTACGAGAGCAACTATACCGGGGTCGGGTTTGACGATCACCCGGCCATGATCAAGAAGCGCCTTGATCACATGAAGAAGCTCAAAAAAGGGGCCTACTACCATACCAACCACGGGGGACTCTGGGTCTATAACACCTATACCCATGAATACGAGCCCTGGACCAAGGACATGGTTGAGCGGGGACGCAGGAACAAGACCGTTGTCTACAGCGAGCTAGAGCATTTCACGAATGCATTAATACATAGCCGCACGATTCAAACCATCCACGAGCATCTGATGCCGTGACTTCCTTGAAAGCAGACATAAGAGCCTTATTGAGTTCTTCTTTAGATCGTG
>Ga0116186_1001626_pt1 | contig 21690 bp, 17 predicted proteins | sample AD_JPNNA4_MetaG_FD_89806 | JGI IMG/M metagenome (GOLD analysis project Ga0116186, IMG submission 89806) | Active sludge microbial communities of municipal wastewater-treating anaerobic digesters from Japan - AD_JPNNA4_MetaG | ecosystem: Engineered > Bioreactor > Anaerobic > Digestate | place...
AAAGTGCCTGCGGAAAGTGTCTGCGGTGCCAGAAAGTGTCTGCGGTGCCAGGTTTCCCCATGTTTCAGTCAGCGGGCGCGTTCTGGCTGTGCAAGCGGTGTCAGGTATCCCTTTGGACTGATTTGAACTTTGCAGTGCCAGGTATAACAAGCGAGCCCTTGGTTTCCTAAAGTGCCTGCGGAAAGTGTCTGCGGTGCCAGGTTTCCTGCGGAAAGTGTCTGCGGTGCCAGGTTTCCCCATGTTTCAGTCAGCGGGCGCGTTCTGGCTGTGCAAGCGGTGTCAGGGTTCCCTTTGGACTGATTTGAACTTTGCAGTGCCAGGTATCGATAGATTGCGGTGCCAGGTTTCTAATAAAGAACGAGAGGAGACGATATGATTGAGATTAATGCGGTGAGCAAGACGTATAACCGAGCAAAAACAAAAGCGCTTGATGCTATTAGCCTTACAGTACCTGATGGCTGTATTTTTGGTTTTTTGGGGCCAAATGGAGCTGGAAAAACAACAACGCTTAAATTAATAACCGGCTCGCTGCAAGCGGATGAGGGTACGGTTCTTGTCAATGGTCATTCTACCATCTCCGATGATTTGAAGGCGAAACATGCTATAGGGTTTGTACCAGATAATCCTGAGTTGTTTAGCCGGTTAAAAGGTATTGAATATCTCAATTTTATCGCAGATGTTTATGATTTAGGCAAAGGTGCCAGGTATGCTGCGATAGAACGGTACACGACGATATTCGAAATTGCAGATGTGCTCAATGCTAAAATAGCAAGTTATTCTCGCGGTATGAAGCAAAAGCTTATTATTGCGGGAAGTTTGCTTCCAGATCCGCAAAATTGGCTTCTCGATGAACCGATGGTTGGGCTTGATCCGCATGCGGCATTTAAGCTCAAAGAGCTCATGCGGGAACGTGCTAATGCCGGTAAGTGTGTTTTCTTTTCGACGCATGTAATGGAGGTTGCAGAGCGGGTATGCGATAAGCTTGCTATTATCAATAAGGGGAAGATACTATTCACCGGTTCGCTTGATGAGCTTCGTGAACTTAAAGGAAAAGATACGTCACTTGAAAATCTATTTTTGGAACTTGTGGATGATAAGGAGCAGGTTTCATGAAAAAAATATTTTCTACAATACGATTCTATTTCAAAAGTTTTTATGCGCTACCAGAAATTAAAGACAACAATGATAAGATAAGCTTCAAGAGTATTGCAAAACTATTGGGCATTTTGTTTTTAGTTTTGTATGTTTTAGCATCGTTTGGTTTTTTGGCCTGGGAAGTTTATTACTCAATGTATAGTCTCTTTGCATCAGTTGGTATTCAAAAGCTACTCATCATGTATGCACTGCTGTATGGAGCAGTAGCTATTACGATTCTTTGTGTTTTGACAGCTATTTCCACTATTTATTCGAATGATATGGAAATATATATCACAACGTTACCCCTACGAACTTCCTATATCCTTTCTGCAAAAGCAAGTACAATTGCTTTTGCTCAATTCGGATTGGCACTGCTCATCATAGGGAGTGGCCTTGGTATCTATTGGTATTTTGAACACTCATCGGTTATGTTTTTGATCAATGCGGTGCTGCTTATCCTTATTATTACTGTTGTTGCAACCGCATTGGGTTATATCATTGGCCTGCCGTTGTTATCGATTAGCAAGTTTTTTAGAAACCGTGATATGGTCATGATTCTTGTAGGCCTTATAGCAATAGGTTTTATGCTGTTTTTCAATGCTACAACAAATAGAATCATGGCTATGGCTTCGTCACCAGAAGCTCTCATGAAGCTACTTGAGGGCAGTAATCAGGGATTTTTGCAGCTATATAATAAAAATCCTGTATTCCAATTCATTTTAGCAACACTTTTAGAACCACAAAAGCCAATCTACGTGATTGCACTAACAGCTTTACTGATAGCGATACTTGGTCTGGTGTATTTGATTTTTGAACTCATGGCACCGCTCTATCGATATGTGGTACGGAATTTTTCTGAAAACTATATTAAGAAGCTTGATAAAAAGCAGGCAAAGATTCTGTTGGGAAAAGAAACTCAACAAAATCCAAAAATTGTATCGCTGGTATTGAGAGAAATACGGCTCATGAATAGGGAACCTGTTTACTTCTTAAATGGTCCTTTTATCATTATTCTTATGCCACTTATTTTAGGAATCAGTTTTTATTTTAATTTGTCAAACAATAAGAGTTCTGCACAAGAAATAACCGAACTTGTTTCATCAATAACACCAATAATCAGAGTAGTGCTGGTGAGTCTCATTGGTGCTTTTTTAGGTTCCGCGACGAGTATTACCTGCACATCGATATCTCGTGATGCAAAACAGCTTTCATTTATGAAGAGTCTTCCCATAAGCGGAAAAGCATATTTAGCAGCCAAGCTCATTCATGGGTGTATTTTTGGATTTTTAGGTATAGCGATGAGTGTGCTCCTGGGTGTTTTTTTATTTAAGATGCGAGTGAGTGAACTCTTGCTTGCTATGGTAATAGGTTTTTCTATTGCGGTTATGCTCAATATCGCAGGTCTTATTGTAGATACAATTAATCCGCGATTAAAGTGGGAAACTCCAGTTGCAGCAATGAAGCAAAATATCAATGCAGTCATTGTAATTCTTGCAGAAATGGTGATACTGGGAGTTGTTGGTTATTTTAGTATTACATATATTAAAACTATAACAGAGTTATTTGTTTTTACAGCTATTATACCAATTTTTCTTTCCGTAGTGATGCTGATTGTGTTTATGCCATTTGCTGAAAAGCGGCTTAAAAAGCTTGATGTTTAGATTGTATAGAACAGACAGTGCCTCTTTAGTGTCATGAATTTATAATATTCATGACACTAATAATGCCAGGTGCTTATTATCGACTAAGAAAACACGTTTGGATAGGCAATTAGATTGTTGCTAAATAACTTGTTCTTTTTCGAGGATTTGAAGCATGCAGTGCTCTATGATGCCATCGAGTGTTTGTAAGTCAAATCCATATTCTTTAAGCTGCCTATACTCATGAGAATTTGGCCAGTCAAAGTAGGTGTTTAGATAGTTTTTTTTCATACAGGCGTAAACGAGATCTTCTGCCATGTTAAGCTTATCTCCTGGCACTTTTGAGCCAGGTATTCGCGCTTTATGAAGTGCGTCTTGTATAAAGGTTCGGACTTTTGAAAAAAAGAGATCCTGAAACACATCGTACGAACGTCCGGAAATTTTTCTGACTTTGTCTGAAATTGATCCTGTGTAGATGAGATGGACTGTGTCTTGTTTTGTTGATGAAACTGGCCTGGTCAGCAGTTTTCTTCTCTGTTCTAGCTCTTTGGCTAGAGATTGGGCTTCGTTGTTTGTTTTATTTTTAGGGACAGCTTTTTCTATTGGTTTAAGTACAGGAACAGTTTTTCTGGATAAAGGTTTCTCTGTACGCAGGTGGGCAGAACTTTTTTTGTGATTGAGTGCGGAACCTGATTTGTTTTGATTGGTGCCGGGTAATTTACTTTGAGTGGTGACAGGTACTGTTGCATTTAATTTTCCTGTTCCATACAGACTAGCCTTGAGCCGTCGCCAGGTTTCCTGCATGTAAATATCGCCTTGAACTGTGTATGAATAATCTGTGGATAAGGCAGTAGCGACCATGGTGAGTATATCATCATCGGAATATTTTCGTTTTCTACAGAATTTGATGGTGCGAAAAATATCGTAATGTTTTGAATGATATTTTTGTGAATAGAGGAACACGATTCTTTCAAAAGCAGCATCATCAATTCGTAACCAGTATTTGTAACAGAATGCTAGAACTTTATCTTCATTGCGCTCGAGTCGGGGAGAAATTTCTATCGCCTGTTTGTCAGTTTCATCAAACTCGATTTTGCTAATATCAAAATAATTTTCGTGTTTGCGATATTCTTCTTCGCGGCGTTTTTGTTCTAATAGCGCAGATTCATTTAATGAAAGAAAATCAAACGCTTCCAATTCCTTAATTGCTGTCTGCTCATAAAAGTCGGTAAGTAGTTCGCTGAGTTTTTTAAACTCTTTATAACGGTATTGCAAAGTCTGCGAAACAGTTTCATAAAAAGATAGCATATTCAAAGCCTGTTCGTTATTTTCAGGCAATAAACGCGCAATTGTTTCAACAGCTTTTAATACACGATATGTATTTTTGAGTGATATATTTTCTATTGGCATGAGCATCGTGTCGAGATTGATTTTAAGTTGTTTTATGATACTATCTGCACGCTCACTTAGTAGTTCATAGAGATACTGTGAAAATAATGGTGATTTTTTTCTATATAACGATAGCAATTCTATACGTTTTGCATCATCAGGATAACGAGGTTTTAATTTTGATTGATAGATGACGAGAGCATCGAACATGCGCCCCTGACTTCGGTAATCAAAATAGCGCTCAATATCCGGATCTTCTCCATACTTTAATTCTGGATAGACGAGCTCGAGGACCTGCCTGTTTACTTCCTGTATTTCCAGCTGCATCGTAGCGCTATTATATGCAATTAGCTAACTAAAAAGCAAGTGTTTATAAAATTGAGCAATTTTTGCTGTCGCGATTTTTTGAATTATAGTTACTATTTTAGCCTCAATTTCAGCACTTGTGTTACTTGCTGTGAATTTTCATTTCTGTGTTTTATTTTTCCCTAGAGCTGCTGTAATTTTTTGCATAGCTTCTGGGTCATTTTTTATAGAATTTATCCATTGCAGAATAAATGCAAGCATGATACTTAAAAATAACATACCAATAGTACCAATTGTACCATATTTTTTTATTTGATTTTTTATCTGTATTTTCTGTTGTATTTCCTGTTGTATTTCCTGTTGTATATCCTTTTGCTCCTGAAGCGTATAGCTCATGAGTTTGACAACTGGATTAAATGAACGGTTAACTATAGCATTTGCTAAAGAACGCTGTTGATTCAGCTTTGCTGCATCGAGTTCTGCAAAAGAATTTTTCTGGTTTGTGCTAATTCCTTGCGTTAATAGTGCGCTTGCTGGCGCTATAAGATATTGTTTAAGAGTTTCGTTTAAGGAACGAATAGTTGCATCGATGAACTTTTCATTTTTCTCCTTATCAGGGCTTTTTATAGTAAGTGTAATTATGCCATTTAATACGGTCGCTTTGTAATCTTTAAAGGTCAATTCTGCGCTCCAGGAATTTACCGCATCAGCAGGTTTTGTCTTTTTTAGTTCTTGCCGTATTGTTGCAAGCCTTTCATCAGGAGAACGGCTGAGAAAACCAAAGTCTAAATGCGCTGCAGTGAGTGCTGTGTCAATTGTAAGAGGATTTGATAATGTAGTTATAGTAAAATAGTGAAGATTACTATATTGAACTAATAATTCAATACCTGGTGTGAATGATAGCGTTGTTACTGTTTCATAAGGTGACAAAACTGCTGCAGTTGCATTGTTCGTTGATATCTCGCTTGTTTTTAGTGCTGGAAGAATGAAATATGCTAATGTGGTGATAACTATACTTGCACAGGTTAGCCCGATAATAAGCCATCGGTATTTAAGCATTACTGCTATAAGATCAATGAGAGAAATTTCGTCTTCTGCATGAGTGTTTTGTATATCTGACATGGTTACCTCTTTTAAAAAGTTAAGTCTCTTATGTTCAATAATCGTGCATGGAATTTATTTGCATCATTATACAGAGATCCTTTAGCTAGTACAAGTACTCTTAAGAAAAGTTTTACTATAAAACAGCAGCTTAATAGTGGATGATTACTCATCAAGTTCAGCGGGACGGATTGCAAAGCGTCGTGCAATAATTGAAAGCACATTCGTAACCATGACACCTGGTTTTGCATAGTTAGCTGCCTGTACTTTTTTGAAGAGAGCAAGACCTAAAAACCGTAAAAGTCCACCAACAAGAAATAAAAATTGAAGACCATTGATTTCGAAAGACCAGAGTGTCAGGTTTATTGGCTTAAGTTTTTGTCCCAGGAAGCCTCCTACTACAGCTCCAGCGAGTCCGCTGATGCCCGCTCCTGCATTAGCGAGAGCAAAGCATGCACTGGAGTTTTTACCACCGATTTCCATTCCAAAGGTTAAAATGCCAAGATCGATAGCTGACCATCCAAGTCCGGTTAAGAGTACATCAACACCCATCATGTATGGCCAAAGCGGTTTTCCCATAAAGAACCATAGCATAGGGATAAGGCTAACGATATTGATACCTGTCACCAATACTGATTTATGGCCAAGTTTATCACCTAAAACACCCCAAATCCTGTAAAAAATTATGGAAAGAAGACTCGTAAGGATGGAAGTAATTCCGATCAATCGCATCGACATAGAAAGATTGGTGATCTGGTGATATGCAAAAAACGGAGCAGTTAGTTGAAGAATAAAGTTCCACGCGAACATTGCAATTACAAATCGTTTGATGTTGCTATCCTGGAGCAACTGCTTGTTGTAGCTAAATAAATAAACCAAGTTTGATTTTATAGAATCTGTTTTTTGTTTATTTGTTCCTGGTGCCAGGTTTCCAGCCGATTTTTCTTCGAATGTTGTTCCTGGTGCCAGGTTTCCTGTGCTTTGTTGGCTGATTTCCTGGAGACTGATATCTCGAATTGGGAACGTGGCAATGATTGAAATGATTGTAGCAATCATGCCAATGAGTATAGTTATAATGATGGATAAAGGTTTGCTGAGTATATCGAGAATAGCAGTATAGATATATGTCGAAATCATTGTGGTAATGCTGATTGCAACATTTCTTCTCCCAAGAAATTTTCCGCGTTCGTGTTCTGGAATGAGGTCCCGGCTTAATCCCACCCACACATTGCCAGCAAGAGCGTTTGCGAGCTGGCTCACTGCAAAAATCACAATGAATTCTAAGGCAGATGAAAAGCCAAAGAGCGAAGTTGCAAGCGGAATAAACCAGATGAATCGGCCAGCATTGAAAATAATCATCAGCCTTACTCTGTTTTTTGACCGTTTAATAATGGTTGGAGCAATAAGCTGGAATACCTGGAACACAAGTGGAAATGCAGTGGTAACAGAAAGCCAGAATGTCGTAAGTTTGAAATAGATCGCAATAGCAGTAAAAAGAGCACCCTGTGTTAAAATGAGATATACAGATGATGCAGCGCCTTCTACTGTAAGCCAGAATTTGTTGTGTTTGAGTATAGTTTGACTTGGAGTAGAAATGTTTTGTTGCTGATCGTTATTCATAGAGACTTAAATAAATACGATATGCATAAATAAATGTCAATATATGCGGAATGCTCGTTGCTTTGCAAAAATCATTTTGTGTCATTATAAGTAAAAATTATTAAAGATAAATTGCATTCAGCATCTTCATGGCATTACAGATCCATTGCCTCAACTGTTTAAGAGTACTATAATACCATGTATGTCAATAGAACTAATGGGTAAAAAGCTTTATTTTGTATATGCACCTGCAATTTTAAAAGAATATATTGATGAGTTATGGAATTACGAGATTGAAGCGTATACGGTAAGTGATTTTTCATTATTGTTACCTTATCTTCGCATGAATGCTGATGCCATACTCTTATTTAATTTTGAAACCGATAAACAAGCTCTTCATAAGTTACAACAAAATATAAGTGCTTTGCGAGCAGATGAGTCATGCAAGCATATCGAAATAGGTTTATTTTCTGTTCGTGATCTTAATAGCCAATATGTTGAGCTGAGTAAAACGCTGCAAATTGATTGTGGTTATTTTATTATTACAGATAAACAGAGAGTGCTCCAATCGATTTTACAGATATGCGCACAAAAACAGGTAAAAGGAAGAAGGAAATACATTCGAGTAAAATGTCCAGTAAACTATGCATCGTTTAATTTTGAGCTTAATGGTCTTAATATTCGTGGGCACATTATAGATTTATCTATAGCTGGTATGGCTGTGCTGCTTGAAGATCAAGAGAGTTTGCCTCCAAACATCAAAATACCAAATATTCAGTTAAATCTTCATGGAACAATTCTGACCATTGATGGAATATCTTATAAAACTGAAGAAACTCGCAATGTAAATGGACAACAAGTAAATGTAATTTTGTTTGATCTAAAATCATTAGATAAAGTAAAAGAAGAAAAAATCCACAGTTTTATACGTCGAAAATTACAGAAAGATTTTGAAGACCAGTTAGTTTCATTACAAAATACTTAATTCACTCGAAAATTTATCCGAAAAATAATACAAAGCATCACGAGCAATGCAGCTCACAGAATGATCAAAATGCTGTTGTGCTGATACTGCTCGCTATGTCTGGATTCTATAGCAAAGGAGCAGAACATGAAACAATTTGCTATAAAAGGCTATGATTCGGCACCTTCGGTAATGGAACTACTTGAAGAAATTGAGAATGGCTTTATTGTAAGAATCATCAGAACACGTGATGATTGGGAAGATGTAAGTGAAGAATTTATTTCAAAAGATCTTTTTGAAACTTGTTTAAGAACAGGTTATATTGCAGAAATGTCCGCATAAACAAACTTTTAATACGGGCTGATTGTTGCTACTCTATAGTCAGCCCAAATTTTTTAAAATCATAATACTAATATTAAAATAAATATTACACAGTTAGAAGTAAATAGCAAATAATTCTATTTGCATTTTTAAAAAAAGCATTGTAAAATTCATACCGAATGTTTAATGCTATTAGCAGGTGTTTAATCATATTAATCAGGATTGGCACTAACATAATTCACTTCATTATTTGATGAGGAGTATGGCATGGCAAACGATAAGGGGTTTAGAAAATATCTGGGACTGACATTTCTTATTGGTTTTGGTTTTTTTACTATGGGATTAATGGATCCGCTTTACGATACGTATGTCCCAAAGTTTTTACAAAAATATATCAGCTCGTTTTCATTGATTGGCCTTGTAATGACTCTTGATAATGTACTCCAATTATTTCTTATTCCTATTGTTGCTGCATGGAGTGATAAAACAAGAACAAAAATAGGGCGACGCATGCCTTTTATTATTGTGATGCTGCCGCTAGCAGCACTGTTTTTTGGACTAATCCCGGACTCCGCAGGTGTATCGCTTGTTGCGCTCATATTGGTAATATTCATGCTCAATATTTTTAAAACAAGTGTGCGAGGACCTATTGTCGCTTTAATGCCTGATACAATACCGGGAGAGTATCGTTCTGAAGCAAATGGTGTCATTAACACTATGGGCGGTCTTGGTACAATTTTAGGAACGCTGGTACTGGCACGCCTGATGGATGTAAAGATGGTGCTTCCAGTAATTGGTCAGACACAGGGTAAACTGGCATTCCCGGTAGCGAGCTTGTTTGTTGTTCTTGCGGTAATAACGCTCGTGTTATTTGTGCGAGAAAAAGAGCATCCTGAAGTAACCGAAGAAGAACAAAAAGAACCGCTATTGAAATCCCTTACATCAATTTTCAGACATGAGGATAAGAGTGCTGTGTATATTCTCATCAGTATTTTCCTCTGGTTTATGGCGCATGAGGGAGTTAAACCATACCTGGGACTTTATGCACGAGATGCTCTTAAGGCATCTGAGGGTAGTATGGCGCTTCCACAGGGAATAGCAGGTGTTGCGTATGCACTGTTTGCCATCCCCATGGGTGCTCTCGCACATAAAATAGGACGCAAAAAGCTTATTAAAATATCACTTATAGCCCTGGCATCAATAACTGGTCTTTTCTTCCTTGTCAGCTTATTTGGTCCGGGAATTACAGCAATAAAAAATAGTGCATTTCTTGTATTTCTTGCACTGATGTTTATATATGGAATTTTTTGGGGATCGGTTATAACGAATTCATTTCCAATGCTCTGGCAGTTATCCACATTTGGAAATATTGGCATTTATACTGGTGTTTACTATTTGTTTTCACAGAGTGCTAGTATTCTTGCACCACCAATAACAGGGCTCATTATCGATATTACAAAACGGGTATTCAAGCCTTCCCTGGAATATCTCTATAGCGGTATTTTCCTGTTTGCTGCACTCTGCATGCTGTCGGCCTTTTTTGTAATGAGCAAAGTTAAGCGAGGTGAGGCTTTAGATAAGCCTATTGAATAAGCTTCGTCGTAATACGCTTTTTTTACATGCAACTGTAAGTAGCCATAGCTAAACCAGTCTATTTAACTATCCATTTTTTTGGACAAAATAATTAGACTGGTTTTTAATAATGTACGGTACTTTACAGGACAGCAGATTCAGGATGAGACACAGAGCTGCAGATACAGAGTCAGATACAGGAATGCAGGAGTTTCCCTATGTATTCCCTTCTATTATCCAAGCGCTTCAATGATGAGCATGGAGCCCTACATTATAGAAGTATCGCTGCAGGTCTATCCCCATTTTAAGGTACATCGAGAAACTCGCACTAATGAACTAATGCCACTGAGTCATATGGCAGGGGACGTTCAAACTACTTGAACGTTGAAACTATTTTAATACTATGCTAGATTTAAGAAAACCTGGCACCTGGTACTGCACAATACCTGGTACAGAATTACAGCATGCATTGGATACCTGGTACCGATTACCGCATTGTGCCGCATCGTATGCAGGTTTGGAGACAAGATATGCCGATTACCGCATTGTGCCGCATCGTATGCAGGTTTGGAGACAAGATATGTCAGAAGCACAAGTTCAAAACACAAATATCAGCAAGAGGCTGGTGTTCAAGCGATTTTTTTCATATTTCAAGCCGTATTGGTTTCTGTTTGCTCTGGGTTTGCTAGCACTCCTGGCGGTGACTGCTTCTAGACTGGCAGGTCCGCTCATTCTCCGGGCAATTATCGATAAGGCTATTCCACAAAAAGATGTTAGTCTCATGCTGCAGTATGCGTTTCTCTATTTTGCTCTCGTGATTTTTATGGGTGTTATCACATACTTCGAAAGCATGCTTATGGTTCGTCTGGGACTAAATGTTGTGACAAATATAAAATCAGATCTGTTTGCACACATGGTTACTCTACCTGTTGCATATTTTGATAAGCATCAGGTTGGCGAGCTTATGGCTCGTGTGGAAAATGATACTGAGCGGGTTAAACAGCTTTTTAGCGAAACTGCAATCATGCTCATCACCAATATTATCTATTTTATTGGAATGTTTATTGTTTACATTACTATTGATGCAAAACTTGCTGGCATTATTTTTATTCCGATACCGTTTTTACTCGCTGCATTTTTACTTGTTTTTGATAAATTGAGGCCACTTTATGAAAAAGCGAGAAAAAAGTATGCAGAAGTGTGTGCTGTGGTGACAGAGTTTGTGCAGGGTATAGAAGTTCTCCAGGTGTTTAAAAAAACAGAGAAGGCTGTTTCCAAGCTAGAAAAAGTAAGTAAAGAAAAACGTGATATCGAGATTCGGGCTGGTCTTATCGAGTATATCTTTATGGGCGGGCTGCAATTTTTAGCTGGGCCGCTGTTTCTTACACTCATCATTAAATTAACAGCGCCGCAAATCTTTAAAGGAGTTTTAACCGTAGGGACACTCTTGGTTTTCATTGAATATGGGATGCGGTTGTTTGAACCTTTGTTTGCAATTGGGGAAAATGTACGGAGTATTCAGCAGGCTCGCGTTGCAATGGAACGTATTTTTTCGATTATGAGCCTTGAACCTGAAGAAGCAGTGGCAACGCCTACAAACAAACCTGAATTTAAGCATGCAATTGAGTTCCGTGATGTTTCCTTTGCTTATAAAGAAGGCGAACCGGTGCTTGATCATGTCTCATTTACTGTAAAAAAGGGACAGACCATTGCACTTGTTGGTCCTTCTGGTTCCGGTAAAACAACAACTGTAAGCCTCCTCTGCAGGTTTTACCCATATACGAGTGGTGAGATTCTTGTTGATGGCGTACGATTGGAATCACTTGATTTACATGAATGGCGGAAACATATTGGACTTGTGTTGCAGGATATATATTTATTCCCGGGGACAGTCCTTGAAAATGTACGCGTATATAATGATAAGTTTACCGAACTCGATGTTTTCAAAGCATTGGAAACGGTTCATGCTGATGATTTTGTTCGGCGGCTACCTCATGGTGCGTACACTGAACTTGCAGAACGAGGTGGCAATCTATCGATGGGTGAAAAGCAGCTCATTTCATTTGCACGAGCGGTTGTTTTTAATGCGGATATTATCATTATGGATGAAGCAACCGCAAGTGTTGATGTAGTTACAGAAAAGAAAATTCAACGGAGCATGAAAGATCTTCTTAAAGGTAGAACGGCTATCATTGTGGCGCACAGGCTTTCTTCAATACTTACTGCTGATGAAATTCTTTTTTTCAAAAATGGCAGAATAGCAGCACGAGGAAAGCATCATGAGTTGCTTGCAGAGTATTCTGAGTATGAAGAACTGGTCCGTCTGCAATTCCCTGATCTTTCTGCAGATGCAGAACTTGATGAGGCAACGTGAGCTTTATAGGGGAGGAGGAGACTATGTCAGATACAATACACTACAAACAGCTGAACATTAATCATATTGCCTGGATTAGAAAACTCTGGAGTGAGAAAAAAGGACTTGTAGCACTATTATTTGTACTCACATTAATTTCGAGTGCGGTGGCGGTGTTGCTTCCATATATTTCTAAATTGTTGCTTGATACTATCCAACGGCTTTTGGAGCATCCTGGCACAACCGACCCGATGTTGGAAATAGATAGACTCTTAATGCTTTTAATTGCAGTGGGATTTGGTGGTTTTATTGCCTCATTTTTTCCTGCAATACGTGGCATGACAAACTCTGTTTTTGAACATTTGCTCCGAATGAAATTTTTTAAGAAAATTCTTGAAAAGAATTATAAGTTTTTTTCAGAATTTGCTACGGGTGATATTGTTACACGGCTGACGAGCGATCTCTATGATTTTCCAAAGCTGTCGTGGTTTTTGTGTTCAGGAATTTTTCGCGCAGTGGAATCAATCAGTAAAGTGCTGTTTTGTCTCATTGCAATGATGCTCATTAGTCCAAAGCTGACGCTTTTTTCGCTCATTCCCTTGCCGCTCATGCTGGCAGTCTTCTGGGTAACATCTGATAAGGTATATGATGTTTACAGGAAAAACGAAAAAGCTGTGAGTGAGGTCAATGAACAGCTTGAAATGAGCTTTTCGGGTGTGCGAATTATCAAAGCGTATGCCTGCGAGGATAAATATCGAAGGTTTTTTAATGAGGTGTTGCAAAAACGCTGGAAAACCGAAATGACTGCAGCAAAACTCGATGTGATTCTGCACCTTATCTATCAGTACATTGACCTCGTTGCTCAAGTAGGTATTGTATTTGCCGGCGGCTTAATGGCGGTGAGAGGAAAAATAAGCATCGGAACGTTTTATGCGTTCTATACATACCTCATGATGCTCATTTATCCAATTCTGGATATACCACAGCTCTTCGTATATGGCAAAAAAGCTTTTGTAAATATTGATAGGCTGGAAGAGATGGCGAGCTTTCCGGTACCAGGAAAAAGCGCTTCGGAAAAGGACCCGGTGCCAGGTATCCATGTGCAGGGCGGCGTATCGGTGCCAGGTATCCATGTGCAGGGCGGCGTATCGGTGCCAGGTATCCAGGTGCAGGGCAACGTACCGCTAGAGGGCAGTGTTCCGGTGCCAGGTATCCAGGTGCAGGGCGGAGTATCGGTGCCAGGTATCGCACCTCAGGAGAAAACAATAGCAATAGATATAGCTACAATCGATTTTAATGAAGTATCGTTCACTTATCCGGGGCGTGTAGAAAAAGCGCTCGATGGGGTAAGTTTTAGAGTAACAAAGGGTGAACGACTTGGGGTTATTGGTCCAGTAGGCTCAGGTAAATCGACGCTCATTAAAGTATTGCTCGGCTTGCTGCCTCCAGATTCAGGTATGGTAAAAATAAATGGCGTACCGCTAGATGCAATCGATACAGAAACATATGCAAAAAAAATAGGGTATGTCCCGCAGGAAGCTCTTTTGTTTTCTGGAACGCTTAAGGAAAATATAGATTTTTTTATTGATGAACCGAACGACACGGTATTCAATCAAGCCTTACGTATATCCCAGATGAGCGATGAAGTCGCTAACTTTACCGATAGAGAACTTACCGTTGTGGGACAGCGAGGCTTAAGTCTTTCTGGTGGACAAAAACAGCGGATGGCTATAGCTCGCGCAATAGCCAGGAAACCAGAGCTTATGGTTTTTGATGATATTACAGCGAGTCTTGATGCAGCAAACGAAGAGCGTCTCATGAATGAACTCAATGCGTTTGCACAGAATCTGACATTTATTATTGTATCACACCGGCTCTCTACGCTGCAGTATGTAGACAAAATACTGTTCTTGGATAGAGGAAAGGTAGTCGGCTTTGGTACACATGAAGAACTTATGTTGTTGCCAGCATATGCTGCTTTTATCCGTGAACATTTTTTAGAGCAAAACTAGCGTGGTGTCACGAAGTTTGTACATGTTTTCTGACACTAGCTCAGTTTACTGTTGACACACTAGATGAGTTTACTTGACTAACGGTACTAATTTTTGCTACATCACCATGCAAGATGAAAACATGGGCTAAAATACTTTTGCAACCCTATTATCTTGATCAATTTCTCCTGGTCGATAAGGTGTATGAGGATCTTCTCGGTGCACAAAAGGTTTTAAGTGCATCGACATCCTGTATTCCAAACTGTGGTGTATGCTGCAATGAATATAATCCTGATGTCACAGAACAGGAGGCAGTATTTACTGCTGTGAGCATACTGTTTGAACACTGGGAGAGATTTTCGTTGTTTGAATCTTCTCTTAGTAAAAGGCAAAAGAATTATCATGACGATGCTATGCTGAGTAGCGCATTGTATCCTGAGTTAGAAAAACAATATTCTGTAATTGCGCTTTTGGAAAGAATTTTCCCCAACTTTAATAATGATGCTAGAGGGTGTCCTTTTCGTTCAAATGATGGGCCTCACTTTTGTATGATTTATAGTGGACGACCTTTGATTTGTAGGCTTTTTGGTGCAGCTGGGGACAGAGATAAAGACGGAATAGTACGATTTAGCCCCTGTAAAGTATTAAAAGGCAAGTGCGGACAACCAATGAATACTATGAGCCAACATTCGTTCAGTAACAGGCAATCGCTTACTATGCTTGAACTTCAGGAGTCTGCTTCTGAAATACCTGTAATGAGCGATTATGCTTTTCGGCTTCAGGGGTATGAAAAACTCTCAAAAATAAAGCCACTCACAGTATCTGCAATAGAAAAAATACTTTTTTATACACTGATGCGGGATGATAGGCCGATAAAACCTCCCCGAGCTGCATAGTAGCTGCTATATGAGCACTCTTGCACTAATTCATGCTCTCAGTTACAGTATTATTATATGATTTTTCAGTATAAACGTGTAGCAACTATACTACTTGCATCTCTTGTTTTTAGCTCTGTGGGGACACTCCTTGCTCAACCACAGAATGTTTCTAATGTTAATACAATGTCTGTGTTGCCACCTGATCCGCTTCCAGAAGCTTTGCAAAAATTGCAGGAAGCACCTATAAAGCTTATTGGTATGACACTGCAGGAATTGCTTGTTTCGTTTGGTGTGCCAGTTTCTGTTACTGCTGTTCGTGGTATTGAACCATGGCAGGATGATATTGTTTTTAATTATAAAAATGGTTTGTCATTTTACATATATAAAGATCGGGTATGGAAATTACGAATAGGTTCAGGGTATCGTCAGCCCTTTATGGGGATCGTAATAGGCTCATCTGTCGATATGGCAGTAACACTATTTGGGCTCCCAAAAGTTCAAGAAAATCAATATACAGAGTGGGTAATGCCTTTTGAAAGCTGGCCAATGCGCTTGCGCGCTTTAACCGATCATGATGGCAAAATAGTTGCACTTTTTTTATACCGTTCGGATATTTAATGATATTTAATTATTAAGGAGAAGTAGGTGGCTAAGCTGTGCCTATGTTTGACGGCACCAACAATAGAAGAAAACCTCAAGGTGCTTGAACGGTATCGATCGATTATCGATCTTGTCGAGCTGAGAGTTGATTTTTTAAGGCCTGAAGAATATTTTTATATTCGCCGTTTTCCTGAGTTAGCTCATATACCTAGTATACTCACGGTAAGACGGTATTCAGACGGGGGTCAGTTCAAAGAAGGAGAAGCTGTACGGCTTGTAATTATTGCAAAAGCATTGGCTTTTGCAAGTAATGATAAATCAAAAAATTTTTCTTATGTCGATATTGAACATGATATGTATGCTCCAGCTCTTCAGGAAGCTACCTGCACGTTCGGGACAAAGGTGATACGATCATATCATGCTCATAGTTTCCCAGATGATATTGATGCTATCTGGAAAAAAATTTCAGAAAATCATTTAGAAATACCAAAACTCTCTGTCCTGACGGAATCAATTTCCGATACAGAAAAAATTCTTAGATATTTTTCAGCACGGCCAAAAGGTGAACATAGAATTATTGTGGGAATGGGAAGCTATGGTTTTTGTACGAGAATTCTCACTGATATAACTGGCAGCATGCTCATGTATGCAAGCGCATCGCATGCTGGACTACCGCTTGCTGCACCAGGACAGCTAGATCCCGAAATATTGGTTAAAATTTACAGAATTAATCAGCATATTATTCATAAGCGAATATATGGCATTATTGGGAGCGCTGCTGTTGTAAATTCTTTATCACCATATTTTCATAATGCTGGGTTTGCGCTTTGCGATGAAAATGCGGTTTATCTGCCATTCCCGGTCGATTCTATTGAGAATTTTCTAAGTCTTGCAGATTTTTTAAATATTCATGGTTTTTCAGTAACTGTGCCGCATAAAGAAAAAATAATTCATTATCTTTCAGAATATTCTCCGGAAGTTAAGGAAATCGGGGCTTGCAATACCGTAATACGAACCAAACAAGGGTTAATTGGATATAATACTGATGGGTATGGTTTTGAAAAGGCTATTATAGAGTTTACGGGTAGTCCTGATTTGTCTTCAATGAGCACAACAATTGTTGGTGCTGGTGGTGCAGCTCGTGCTATTGCGTATGTGATTCATAAATTAGGTGGGAAAGCCTGCATCATTAATCGTAATATGAATAAAGCAAGAAAACTTGCAGAGACATATGGATTTCCCTGGGCTGGTATTACCGAACATGCGGTCAACTTAGTAAATGAATATAATGATCTTATCATACAGGCGACACCGGTTGGAATGAATGGTGGTGAACCAGGAGACCCTCTTGAATGGTATGATTTTAAGGGGACTGAAATGGTTTTTGATACTATTTATAGCCCTGCAGAAACACCAATGCTGGAGCGCGCACGAAAGGCTGGCTGTCGTACTATGAATGGACTTTCAATGCTCAAGTGGCAGGCTGTAGCTCAGTTTGAATTATTTACCGAAAAGAAATTCCCTGATATTGATATTTACTCTATTATTTAATGTAATTAGTTTGTGTAAGGAGTATTTGTGGCAGTAAAAACAAAATCGGCATTTGTTGCAATTGTTGGGCGTCCTTCTTGCGGTAAATCGACATTTCTCAATGCTGTTTGTGGCGGAAAAGTTGCAATTGTATCATCAGTTCCTCAAACCACACGTAATGCAATTCGAGGCATTGTGACGAGAGATAATGCTCAACTTGTTTTTGTCGATACACCAGGTATACATGATTCAGAAAAAAAACTTAACCAAAAGCTTAAAGAAATTGCGCTTGAACAGCTTAAGGATGCTGATTTCATTTTATATATTGTTGATGCTGCACGAGAACCTGGAAAAGAAGAAGCATACATAGTGAAACAACTGGTGCAATATCAACCTAAAGTCATTGCGGTAATTAATAAAATTGATCACTCACGTGCAGATACAATTCGTACTCGTAATTTTTTAGCAGAATATATACCCAATGTACAGGTATACGAAATATCAGCATTGGAAGTAAAAGGTGTAAATGAATTACTGGTAGACATTATGCAGCGAGCACCAGAATGTCCTCTCTATTATCCCGAAGATGTTTATACCGATCAAGAACCTGTTTTTAGAATAGCAGAAATTATCAGAGAAAAAATATTCAGAAATCTCCGTGAAGAAATTCCTCATGCAGTCTTTGTTGAGTATGAACAGCATCATTTTCAGAAAGATGGTACGCTAGTATATTCGGGAAATATTGTGGTAGAACGCGAATCTCAAAAGGGCATTGTTATCGGAGCTGCCGGGAAAATGATACAGAGAATCCGGGAGGAATCGGAAAAAGAGTTAGCGCTTATTTTCCCATATGCTGTTAAACTTTCATTGCAGGTACGAGTAGAGCCCAACTGGAAGAAAAATGATAAAATTCTTGCAATATTAATTCAATAGGAATTGAAAATGAAAAAGCAATACCAGGCAAACGTGCATACCATCACACCATCTCAAAAGGGGAAGATATTCCATTACTATGCTATGAGTCAGGAAGAAATGGATGAACTTATTACTCTCTATAAACTTGATCCTCACACAATCGCTTCTGCACTTGATCCGGATGAAGTACCACGAATGGAATATGAAGACGGTATTCTTTCTATAATCTGGAAACTTCCTACTAATTTTAATTTAAAAGAAATTAAAAGCTTTAATGTGTCAACAATGGGAATTTTTGTGGTAAAAAAGCATGTGATTTTAATTACCAGTGAAGACAAAGAATTTTTTACTGGCTCCTTAAACCTGAGTATCGATGATCCGTATGATGTAGTCATGGTGGTAATAGAGCGTACGATAAAGCATTTTGTAGAGCATCTGAGAGTAATTAAAATGTTATCAAAGGAAATCCAGGAAAAAATTAATACATCTATGGGTAATGAATATCTTTTGCAGATGTTTAATTTGAGCGAAATTCTTATTTATTATCTTGATGCTATAAATAGCAATAAGTCCGTTTTAGTAAAGCTTAATGGATGGATGGAAAAACAAAATGTAGGTGATATCGATTATATGGAAGATATTCTCATTGAAGTCGATCAGGCAGCAAGGCAAACAGAAATATATTCGCAGGTTTTTACAGGCCTTATGGATGCACGTGGTTCGATTGTCAATAATAATATGAATAATCTTATAAAAAGGTTAACAATTATTAATATAATTTTCTTGCCGTTAAATCTCATTGCAGGTATTGGAGGCATGTCCGAGTATTCTATGATGACAGAGCAGTGGGGGTGGCCAATTGCATATGGTTTATTTTCAATAGCTATGGTAATTATTGGTTTTATTACGTACCGCGTACTCAATAGGCTCGAGGGTTCATCAATAAATAAGCAGCGGAAGTTATAGCATGTCACTAAATTGGAAAGAAATAAATCTCGTTTTAGATGAAATAAATTTACCTGGTTCACAAATACAAAAAGTATTTCAGCCAGCGTATGATATCGTCGTATTTGGAGTATACAGAACAGGCGTTTATAAAAATATTCTTATTTCAATTGCACCGGGAGCATGTAGAATTCATGAAACAAAACAGAATATTCCAAAACCAGAAAAACCTTTGCGATTCGTAGAATTTCTAAAAGCTCATATAGTAAATGCATGGATTGATGAAGCTGTACAAATTGGCGAGGAAAGAATCGTAAAACTTTCACTGCATCGAGGAAAAGAAATACTGTATATGTTTATTCGTTTATGGTCCAATGCAGGTAATGTAATAGTAACAGATGATTCCTATACGATACTCGATGTTATGAGAAGAAAGCCCAATAAAGGAGAGATAGGCGGAAAGCGCTATGACTATGCGATCATACAAAATCAGGAAAAAAGTAAACGAATTTATGAAATTCGAGACTATCCGCAGGGGATGATTTTTAATGATTACATCGATACCTGGTATGCTGAACATGGAACTGCATTATCGCTTGAAATGCTTAGAGAGCAGGTTAAGAAATTGTTTTCTGCAAAAATGGAACGGCTTGAAGCGTCCATCGTAATGTTAGAAAAAAAAATACGACAGGCAGAAGATGCTGAATTATTCAAAGAACAGGCTGATATCATTATGGCGAACATTGCTGCAATCAGAGCTGGCAGTGAATGGTTTCAGGGGGAAAATTTCTATACTGGGGGCTCTATTACTATAAAGCTAGATCCTCAAAAATCAGCAGTACAAAATGCCGAACACTATTATGAGCTCTATAGAAAATCAAAAAGCGGACTTGATGAGTTAAAAAAAGATATGGAAACTTCAAAACAAGAGCTTTCTCGAATGGAGAAAGAGAAATCTTGGCTTCTTTCCCTCGAAAACCCTCTTGAATTACATAAAGCACTGACTCTCGAAGTAAAGCGAAAGCAAGTTCATGATAAGAAAAGACCAGGTGTAGCATTTATGAGCAATGGATGGTTAATACTGGCTGGTCGTGACGCTTCAGAAAATGATGAGCTCTTGCGTCATTATGTGAAAGGTCAGGATATCTGGCTGCATACACGTGATGTTCCTGGTGGTTATATTTTTATAAAAGCAAAAAAAGATAAATCGGTACCGCTTGATGTTCTTATTGACGCAGGAAATCTTGCTGTATTTTATTCTAAAGCACGTAATGCGCGTGAAGCAGATTTGTATTATACACGCGTTAAATATTTACGAAGGGCTAAAAATGGACCAAAAGGCCTTGTGATTCCAACGCAGGAAAAAAACTTGCATATTGTGCTTGATGATGACAGGTTGAGAAAGCTTGAACACAATAAATGTGAATAGTGAAATTAATTGTCTGCTATATGCAATTTAGAGCAAGTGCTCGAGTAATATTTTTGTACCTATACCAATAAGTACTATCCCACCAACGAGAACAGCGCTTTTTTCAAATTTGGTACCTAACCTTTTACCAAATTCGCAGCCAATCACACAAATTATAAAGGTTGTGATTCCAATCAGGAGCGCTGCTATCCAGATTGGCGCATAAATTATGCTATAAGAAATACCAATAGCAAGAGCATCAATGCTCGTAGCAATTGAGAGCATTAAAAGTGTTTTAAAATCGGCAATATCGGTTTTCTTTTTTTCATCATCACTGCAGGCTTGTTCTGATTTTATTCCGAATGATTCAATTATCATTTTTATTCCGATAAAGCCAAGAAGCAGAAACGCAACCCAGTGATCAAATTTTTCGATAAACTGTATTGTAGATATACCAAGAAAAAATCCAATTACTGGCATGAGAAATTGAAAAAAACCAAACATAAAAGATGTTCTCAATGCAAGTTTCAGAGGCATGTGAGGCATACATATGCTCGATGAGACTGCAATTGCAAAAGCATCCATAGAAAGGCTTATTCCAGCAAGAATATAGACAAGCATGATAGCTCCGAAAAAAAGATTATTAGGCTACATGGTATAATTTTAGGTTTAAAAAATCAATCAGGCTGGAAAAAATTTCTGTTATGCTAATATTGTCTTTCAATAAGTCTTTTTACTATATCTTTTAATATTTCGGTTTCAGGAATTTGTGGCAATGTTTCAATTTCTCTGTTGGCTCTCGTGATATACATTTTTGAAAATTGAACCGCGTCCTGAATTCCGTTGTACTTTTGTACAAAATTCTCATAATAGGATTTATATGCGTTGGTCAATGGTGGCAAGGAGTTATTAAAAATTTGCTGTTGAGAAGATTGTTTGGTTGCTTTTTGTAAAGCTAAAATAAGTGGCAATGTACAGATGCCTTCATAAATATCTTTGCCAGTTGGCTTTTGAAGATTTTTAGTATCGCCTGCATAATCG
>Ga0116186_1001631_pt1 | contig 21675 bp, 9 predicted proteins | sample AD_JPNNA4_MetaG_FD_89806 | JGI IMG/M metagenome (GOLD analysis project Ga0116186, IMG submission 89806) | Active sludge microbial communities of municipal wastewater-treating anaerobic digesters from Japan - AD_JPNNA4_MetaG | ecosystem: Engineered > Bioreactor > Anaerobic > Digestate | place...
AGTATGCGGGTTGACCAATACAAATGTATTGTGTCGGAGTAACCGAAGCTACAAGCTGAGCAGGTTGGTTTACGGTAATTCCGTCGGTCTTGGTACATCCGCTGGCATCGGTAACTGTAACAGTATAAATGCCGGCCGGTATATTTAATAAATCTTCGGTTGGAGCACCATTGTTCCATTGAAAACTATAGGGCAAACGACCACCTGTTACCGTTAAATCTACTTTTCCGTCAATGGTTCCGTAACACAGAAGATCTGTCTTAACTATTGAACTCATAAGTGGTGTAGGATTCAAAATATTGACGCTTGTGTTGGTAGAAGTACATCCATTAACAGAAACAGTAAGAGAAATATTATGAATGCCTGTTGAAGACCAATTAACAACATGCGGTCCGGCACCGGTGCCCGGGATAGCATTCCCACCATCCCACGTCCATGTGTATATTGCATTGGAAGCAGATTGTCCGGTATACGTAACCATTGTTGTTTGTCCGGAACAATTAATAGTATCAACAGTAAAAGTACTGGTTGGGACTTGTGTTAATAATAAAGAAACGGTATCGGCATCCGTACATCCATGATTATCAACCGTCCAAACAAGAGTATATTGACCGGTATTAGAAACTGTTACCGTAGCCGTTGGATTATTAACTCCTCCGCTAAAAGAAATGGTTCCGGGACCAACGCCGGTCCAAGTCCCTACTCCCGCATTGGTTGAGCCTTGCAAATTATAGGTTAAAGAGCATACTGCATCATCGTTTCCGGCAAAAGCAACAGGTTGCTCATAAAAACTAACCTGATTCTGAGAACTGCTAACACAACCATTATTATCAACTGTCCAAGTAAAAGTATATACACCATCGTTAGTAACAGTAGCGGTTGCGTTAGGATTGTGAATATCGGTAAAAGTAACTCCAACAGATGGATTTGCAGTCCATGTCCCAACGCCAATGTTTGTTGTAGCGGAGAATGTATATGAATGCGTACAAACCATTCCGCCACTTCCGGAGTTCACGACAGGGGTTTGTATAAACGTTATCACTACCGTATCTCTATTGGTGCAAAATGCTGATGTAGATTCGGTCCAAATAAATTGATATGTTCCTTCGTTTGGAACCGTTACGGTTGAATGAGGGTTCGTAGATTGGCTAATCGTTGCAGTAGCCGGGACAGAAGTCCAAGTCCCTGCCATTGAATTTATTGCTTCGAGAGAGGTTGATAATCCACAAATGGTTTTGTCCGGTCCTGCATTGGGTGTTGGCATGGTACAACAATACGAAGAACCTAAATCATAAACGACAACTTGTTGTTGTGAAGGCGAACTATTACAACCTCCTTCGGTAACAGACAAGCTTATGGTATATGTTCCTGCTGTGTTCCATGTAATTTGATGAGGACCTTGACCCGTTCCGCCACTTATTATGGTAGCCCCATTAAAATCCCAATTATAAGTAGCAGCAGCTGAAGCATTCCCTGTATATTGAACATTTACAACATCACCTGCACAAATTGGAGTGTTCGCTGTAAAAGTTGAAGTAGGATTCGGAATAACAATTACATCTACGACATCGGTTGCTGATTGACCACATGCATCCGTAACCGTTACTTGATAATGCGTTGTAGTTGCCGGTGAAACACTTACTGTTTGTGAATTTCCTGCTCCATTATTCCATGAATATGAATAGGGAGCAACTCCGCCTGTGGGTGTTGCTGTTAAAGTAGCCGGCATGGCACTGGCACATAAGGTCTGATCTTGACCGGCATTAACAGATAAAACAGAATTGTCAGCAACATAAACTGTATCATATGAAAAACCACCGCAACCGCTGGGCATGCTAAACACAACATATTCCGTTCCTTCTGTCAAGCCATCAATTACAGGGTTAAGAGTGAAGGAAGCGGAAGTTTGTCCTGCCGGAATCGTAATGCTTGTCGGAATCGGCTGTGTAAAGTCTGCATTAGAGGCAGTTCCGCCAATGGTATAATTAACGGTAACCGGAGACGATGGAGCATTTCCAATAGTTGCAGTAACCGTAGCTGTAGAACAACCTTCGCCTGCCGGAGCACTTCCCGAAGAATAACTTACAACCAAATCTATAGCATCTGTACTTAATGAATTTCGTTTTAAAAATACACCGGAATCATATATTCCATCACCGGCATCAGCGATACAAATTTTTAAATGATACGTTTGGCAAGGAACCACATCAGCAACAGCATTAAGCGGAGTAGTAAAGCCATCAAAAACAGGCTGATTACTTGAACCGTCATTGTTTACAAAATATTGCGAATACGATCCTGCATTTACATTATCTATAGACACAGGTGTAGAAGTGCTTGGTATTAATGCTATATTTTGATTGGTGTAATTTCCTCCTCCCGGATTTGGGCCGGTAATAAAAAAAGTAAAAATATCGTTATATCCAGCGTTTACAAATTCAGGATATTCTTCAGAACCAAAAATATAAGTAAACGAAACCTGATTGTCTAAAGGAATAAAATCAAATTCTAAAACAGCTCCATCATACGTTTGAGCACCGGCAAGGTTTGTAAGCTCCGGAACACCCGATAAACCCAAATCGTTTGACATAAAAGCACTACCGTTCTGCGGCACATTATTTACACAACCGGTTGTAATTACAATCCCGGCATCCATACCAAGACTGGTGGAATTTCCATTTGAAAAATATGCTATCTGATTACATGTAGCTCCTGTGCTTGTTAATGCGCCATGAAATTGCACATTCGTAACCGTAACACCACCTCCGATAAAGTAATTTTGAACTAATTGTTGAGGTGTAAATGACTCGTTAATTTGTATTTGTGCATTAACGTGAAAACACAAATAAACAATAAAAAAAGCTAATAAGTTATATTTTAACATGATAATTTATTTTTTCTAAAAGACGTCAATATTTTTTTAAGGTTGCTCGAAGATAAATATTTTTAAAATAAATTTTCTAAAACAATTTAGATAAAAATTTGAGTTAATACAAGATAGTACATTATAAAGGGAAAACCGCTTACAAAAAAAAGGTAATTGAACTTATTTAATAATAACGAATTAATTGCTATTTTTGCAGTCGAAAAAATGCAAAGATGAAAACGTTAGAGAGCAAATACAATCCGTTAGAAATTGAAAACAAGTGGTATAAATATTGGCTGAATCATAAAATGTTTCATTCCGTTCCCGATCATCGCGAACCTTACACCATCGTAATTCCTCCTCCTAATGTAACGGGTGTTTTACACATGGGACATATGCTTAACAACACCTTACAAGATGTTCTCATTCGTCGTGCCCGCATGAAGGGTAAAAATGCATGTTGGGTACCCGGAACCGACCATGCCTCTATTGCTACCGAAGCAAAAGTGGTCGCTAAACTTAAAGCAGAAGGCATTGACAAAAACAGCCTCACACGCGAAGATTTTTTAAAGCACGCCTGGGAATGGAAAGAAAAACATGGTGGGATTATTCTCGAACAGCTTCAAAAACTCGGTGCTTCGTGCGATTGGGACAGAACTTGTTTTACCATGGACCCATCGCTGAGCGAAAGCGTCATTAAGGTTTTTGTCGATTTATTCAACAAGGGTCTAATTTACAGAGGTATTCGTATTGTAAATTGGGATCCACAGGCAAAAACAGCCTTGTCTGACGAAGAAGTTATTTATAAAGAAGAAAATTCTAACCTATATTACGTAAAGTACTTTGTAGAAGATACCAATGAATTTATTCCGGTTGCAACTACACGCCCCGAAACCATTTTGGGCGATACGGCTTTATGTGTTAACCCAAACGATGAACGCTACAAAAAATACCACGGTAAAAAAGTAAGAGTTCCGCTGGTAAACCGTATGGTTCCTGTTATAACCGACGAATATGTTGAAATGGATTTTGGAACCGGAGCTTTAAAAGTAACACCCGCCCACGACCCCAACGATTATGAGCTTGGAATAAAGTACAACCTCGAGGTCATTGATACCTTTAACGAAGACGGAACATTAAACGAAAAAGCTCAACTTTTTGTAGGTGTCGATCGTTTCGAAGCGCGTAAACTGGTTGCAAAAGAACTCGAAAAAGAGGGATTACTCATTAAAACGGAAGCATATCTTAACAAAGTTGGCTACAGCGAGCGAACAAACGTAGTAATAGAACCACGCATTTCGACCCAGTGGTTTTTAAAAATGAAAAAACTCTCCGAACCGGCATTAGAAAACGTCATGAACGACACCATTCAACTCATTCCTCCCAAATTCAAAAACACCTATCGGCATTGGATGGAAAATGTTAAAGATTGGTGCATTAGCCGACAATTATGGTGGGGACATCGCATTCCGGCTTGGTATATCAACCATAACCCTAACGAATTCGTGGTTGCAGAGAACGAAGAAAAAGCACTGGAACTTGCAAAGAAAAAATATCCTGCCATTACCAAAGAACAACTAAGTCAAGACAATGATGTACTAGACACATGGTTCTCTTCATGGCTATGGCCGATTTCGGTTTTCGACGGAATACGCCATCCGGACAACGAAGATATTCGCTACTACTATCCAACCAACGACTTAATCACGGCTCCGGAAATTCTTTTCTTCTGGGTAGCTCGCATGATTATTGCCGGTTATGAATACCGTAACGAAAAACCATTTAAAAATGTTTATCTGACCGGTATTGTTCGCGATAAACTGGGACGCAAAATGTCAAAATCACTTGGTAATTCTCCCGACCCGATTGAACTCATGCAAAAATACGGAGCTGACGGAGTAAGAGTCGGAATGCTTTTATGTTCGCCAGCCGGAAATGACTTGCCATTTGACGAAGCATTGACCGAACAAGGTAGAAATTTCGCAAATAAAATTTGGAATGCGTTTCGCCTCATCCAGCAATGGCAAGTGGATGAAAATGCAGAACAACCCGAATATGCACAAAAAGCAATTGCATGGTACCAACAAAGCCTCAACAATACTATTATTCAATCGGAAGATGACTTTGACAAATATCGAATTTCAGAAGCATTAATGGAAATATACAAGGCTTTTTGGGATGAGTTTTCCTCGTGGTATCTCGAAATCATTAAGCCACCATTTGGCCAACCCATTGACAAAATTACCTATCAAAGCACATTATCCTTTTTCGACACCTTGTTAAAACTATTACACCCATTTATGCCATTTATCACCGAAGAATTATGGCAACATTTGAGCAATCGGAAAGATGGCGAAAGCATTATGTATGCAAACTATCCAACTGCCAACAATTCGGACAAGGCAGAATTAATGGCCATGGAAGAAGTTAAACAACTCATTACCCAAATCAGAAATATCCGCATAGAAAAAAACATCCCCCAAAAAGAAAAGCTCATTCTTTCCATTCAACGTAAGAATTATCATTTAACTGCCTTTTTGCCTATCGTTCAAAAATTAGCCAATCTTGAACAAATTTCTTTTGAAAAACCGGAAACGGCTGCTATTGGCTTTTTAGTCGGAACTACCGAATATTTTGTTCCATTAAATCAGTTTGTGAACGCTGAAGAAGAAATCGAAAAAATAAAAAAAGAAATCGAATACTATCAAGGTTTTTTACATTCTGTTAACAAAAAACTCCAAAATGAAAACTTTGTAAGCAAAGCTCCGGCTCAGGTTATTGAAAACGAAAAAGCCAAAAAGCATGATGCCGAAACAAAATTGGCTGCGTTAGAAAAACAATTAGAACAATTTTCAACCATAAAATAATATCGCTATGAACAGGAATTTGATATTCATTATCTTCATAAGTTTCTTGTTTGCTTGTTCGGGCAGCAAACAAGAAAACAACCAAACAGCTATGAATGAAACCGCTGACACCACTAATTTTACCAACATTAAAACAGCTAAAATGTATTCTACATTGTCGGATGGAACAGTAAAAGAAACCGCAGTTAATGCAACGATACAATTCTCTGATAAGGTATTTAAAGTAAGCTTTGAAAACGACAGCTCCTGGAATTTTGAAGTAAAAGAAAAGACTCAAAAAACAGAAGGGACCACCTTTATTTTGCAAGACAAAAAATATAAAGAAATATTTATTTCATCCGGAAGCTTGCCTATGATAACCTTTACAACTCACACCGAAACAGGAAATATAACCTTAATGTAAAAAAACATGAATAACACAAAATTAAAAATTGGCATCACACATGGTGATATCAATGGTATAGGATACGAAATTATTCTAAAAACACTGGCAGATAACGGCATTTACGATATGTGCGTTCCAATAGTCTATGGTTCCTCAAAAATAGCCGCTTATTATCGAAAAAATATTGGAATGGACAATTTTAGTTTCAATTTGATAAAATACCCCGTAGAAGCAAATCCAAAGCGGGCAAATCTTATTAATGTTCTCAATGATGAATTTAAAGCTGAGCCCGGAGCTGCAACTCCAATGAGCGGTAAAGCAGCCTTTATTTCGCTGGAACGCGCTACCGACGATTTAAAAAAAGGCCTCATCGATGCTATTGTTACTGCTCCAATCCATAAACAAGCTATACAATCAAATCAATTTCAATTTCCCGGGCACACCGAATATTTACAAAGCAAATTCGGAAACAATGATGTACTAATGTTTTTAATTAGTGAAAATTTAAAAGTAGGAACATTGACCGGACACATACCTATCAACGAAATCTCACAATATATAAAAAAGGATTTAATTTTAAAAAAAATCAGGCTCATCCATCAATCGCTGGAGAAAGATTTTGGTATAAATCGCCCCAAAATAGCCGTTCTTGGGTTGAATCCTCACGCCAGCGACAACGGTTTAATCGGCAAAGAAGAACAGAACGAAATTATTCCTGCCATTAAACAAGCTCGGGATGAAAAAATCATGGCTATGGGTCCTTACCCTGCAGATGGCTTTTTTGCATCGTTAACGTATAAAAAATTTGATGCAATATTAGCCATGTATCATGACCAAGGTCTCAGTCCATTCAAAATATTGGCTTTTGAAGATGGTGTAAATTATACAGCAGGATTACCCATTGTCAGGACATCACCCGACCATGGAACGGCATTCGATATTGCCGATAAAAACATGGCAAATCCTTCGTCGTTTCGCCATGCACTCTTCGCAGCAATAGATATTTGGAACAAACGAGCCGAATACAACGAAATAACCAAAAATCCGGTTGCCAGCCTAAAACGTGAAACCACTAACGAATAGTTTATGTACGAATACATTAAAGGCTTGTTGGTAGAAATTTCTCCTACTTACGCCATAATCGATTGCAATGGAGTTGGTTACAAAGCAGAAATATCCCTTCAGACTTACACTTCGTTTCTTTCAAAACAAAACCATCCCGTTCTTCTTTATCTGCATCAAATCATACGCGAAGATGCACATTTATTATTTGGCTTTTCGGACACAAAAGAAAGAGAATTGTTTAGAATGCTCATTTCGGTTAGTGGAATCGGAGCAAATACTGCCCGAACAATGTTATCGGCAAGCTCCTCAGCCGAAATTGAAGAAAATATAAGAAGTGCAAATGTTGCAGCGTTAAAAAACATAAAAGGGATAGGGCAAAAAACAGCCGAGCGTCTCATTGTAGAATTACGCGACAAAATGGGAAAAATAAGCGGAAATGACGAAATATTTTCACCTTCACACAATACAATTAAAGAAGAAGCGTTATCTGCATTATTTATGCTCGGATATTCAAAAAATATGTCTGAAAAAGTGATAGATAAAATACTACGTACAAATCCATCTGTTACAACCGAAGAGTTGATTAAACAAGCATTGAAGCAATTATAGTTTTGAAGTTTACACTTACACATATCATATTTTTTTCAGTTTTGTCAGTGTTTTATCCGCTGATATGGCAGGTAAATACGAACAATATTTACGATTACCCTAGAAATATTACTCCCCCGGATAGCGGCAAGCCCGACACCAACCGAGTTTTGCCTTTTCCATTCAACGATCAGGGAATCACACCCGGAACGGAAGACGGCTACGAATCGAAGTTATTTTTACAAAAACCCGGAAACATTAAAACCAATGTAGAATACAACCACGAAACCAACGAGTACGAAGTAAAAGAAAAAATAGGCTCCATCGATTATCGCTACCCACAAACCTATTCGTTTGAAGAATACAATAAAGCCGAATTCGATAGAGCTGTAAAAAATTATTGGCGTCAACGATTCCGTTCAGAAAATTTTGAACATCAATCGAATTTAGTCCCGCAAATTAAAGTTCCGGGACAAGTTTTTGAACAAATATTCGGCTCTAACGTAATCGACATTAAACCAACCGGCTCGGCAAAACTCATTTTCGGTATTAATATTTCTAAAAACAATAACCCTACCCTTCCTTTCAATCAGAGAAAAACAACCACGTTCGATTTCAAAGAAGAAATACAAATGAGCGTTACGGGTAAAATTGGCGATAAACTTCAGCTAACTACAAATTACAATACCGAAGCCTCATTTGAGTTTGAAAATAAAATGAAATTGGGATACGAAGGTAAAGAAGACGAAATTATTAAAAAAATTGAAGCAGGAAATGTTAGTTTACCTTTGCAAGGCTCGTTGATAAACGGAAGTTATACGTTGTTTGGTATTAAAACCGAACTTCAATTCGGAAAACTTACTGTTTCCAACATTTTCTCACAACAAAAAGGGAAGTCGCAAGTGGTCGAAGTTCAAGGAGGTGCACAGGTTAGCGAATTTAATGTAACAGCCGACCAATACGAAGCAAACCGACACTTCTTTTTAAATAAATTCTTTTACGACAACTACGACCAATTTCTCGAAAACCTGCCCATCATAGGTGGAGGCATTACTATTACCCGAATGGAAGTTTGGGTAACCAATAAGCAAGGAAATACCACCGACACACGTAACATCGTTGCATTTTACGATTTAGGCGAAGGTACAGCACCCGATGGATCTTCAAACATTTTTTCACCCAATGTTTCGCTTAACCCCTTTATTACAACCCCTTATCCATGCGATACCATCAATACATTAAGCACCATTGAATATGTGCTCCCCGATATCAGAGATATTACAAAAGCTTCCAACGTATTGCAGCAAAACGGATACAGAACGGGTGTCGATTTTGAAAAAATAGAATCGATGCGTTTATTAAATCCATCAGAATATACGTTCAACTCCAATTTAGGATATATTTCGCTCAATTCTGCCTTAAATGCCGACGAGGTTTTAGCCGTAGCTTACGAATATACTGCCGGCGGAAAAACCTATAGAGTAGGAGAATTTTCTAATACTGTTCCTTCACCCAAGTCATTAATATTAAAACTCATAAAACCCACATCGCTCAGTCCTAATCATCCTTCGTGGAAGTTGATGATGAAAAATATTTATTCAATTGGTGCTTACCAACTCAATAACCAGGATTTTATACTTGATGTTTGGTATCAAAACGACCGAACCGGTGCCGCTACCCAACAAGTTCCGGCCGGAGATATCGCTAGTAAAAAACTATTGGAAGTCTTTCATCTCGACCGTTTAAACAACAATTTAGACCCCATACCCGATGGGCGTTTTGACTTTATCGACAAAATAACCATTAATTCTTCAAACGGACGACTTATATTCCCGGTAAAAGAGCCTTTTGGTAAATACCTCTACGATAAAATCACAGGCGGAAATCCGGTTTATGCTAACATTGCAAGAGATTATGCATATACTGAGTTATACGATTCTACACAATATAAAGCCCGACAAGTAGCCGAGAAAAATAAATTTTTCATGAAAGGCACTTACAAGTCAGCTTCGGGTAGCGACATTTCGCTCAATGCAATGAATATACCGCAAGGCTCAGTTGTTGTTACTGCCGGCGGACAAAAACTGACCGAAAATGTCGATTATACGGTCGATTATACGTTGGGTAGAGTTAAAATTATTAATCAGGGAATTTTACAATCCGGCATACCCATTAAAATATCACTCGAAAGCCAATCTTTATTCAACATTCAAAGCAAAACCTTATTAGGTATGCACCTAAACTATCAGTTTAACAAAGACTTTAACTTAGGTGCCACTATATTAAATTTAACCGAACGCCCGCTGACACAAAAAGTAAACATCGGCGACGAACCCATTTCTAATACCATATGGGGATTTGATGGCAGCTATAAAACCGATGCTCCATTGCTAACAAAGCTCGTTGATAAATTGCCGTTTCTTGAAACAAAGGCACCATCGAACATCACCGTTTTTGGAGAATTTGCGCATTTAATTCCGGGACATAGCAAAGCTATTAATGCAAATAAAGAAGGATTAGCTTATATTGACGATTTTGAAGGCAGCAAGGCTTCGTTTAGCCTGCTCTCAGCAAGTTCGTGGACATTGGCATCCATTCCGCAAGGACAAACGGGTTTATTTCCCGAAGCATCGTTAATGGACACCATCATAATCGGTAAAAAGCGTGCTCGCTTAGCTTGGTACACCATCGATCCATCTGTCTTTTACAGAAACAATTCAACCACTCCATCCTACATAAAAGACGGACCCGATCAAATTAACCACTTAACACGCGAAGTTTACGAACGCGAACTCTGGCCGAACAAGCAACTACCCAACGGACAACCTTCGTATATTTCTGTTTTAAATTTAGCCTATTTCCCAAAAGAAAGAGGAATGTATAATTACAGTCTCGATGTTGATGCCAATGGAAACTTGCTTAACCCTCAAAGATGTTGGGGTGGTATCATGCGAAAAATTGATATGAACGACTTCGAGGCGGCTAACTATGAGTTTATTGAATTTTGGATGATGGACCCCTTTGTTTATGACACCACTCATACAGGAGGTTATTTATATTTCAACTTAGGCGATATTTCAGAAGACGTATTGAAAGACGGAAGAAAAAGCTTCGAAAACGGATTCCCTACCCCACAGCAAACTCCACTTATCGACACAACTTCCTGGGGACGTGTCCCGTTGGTTCAATCTGTTGTTAACGCTTTTGATAATACCGAAGCTAACCGACCCTACCAAGATATTGGTTTAGACGGTTTAAGCGATAACGACGAACGCTCGTTTTATAATTGGTTCCTCGATTCGCTTCAAGCCAAATTCGGAGCACAAAGCATGGCATACCAATTAGCCTATAACGACCCGGCCTCCGATGATTATCACTTTTACAGAGGTGGCGATTTAGACCAACAACAAGTTGGAATAATTGGAAGATATAAAAAATATAACGGCATGGAAGGCAATAGCCCTACCGATGCTCAATCGAACGAACCCTATTCTACTGCTGCTACTACTATGCCCAATACCGAAGACATCAACAGAGATAATACCTTAAGCGAATCCGAAAATTATTTTCAATATAAAGTTGCCATCAAACGCAATCAATTGCAAGTTGGCGAAAATTATATTGTGGACGAAGTTACCGGAACCAATAAAAACGGAGAACCCGTAAAGTGGTACCAATTTAAAATTCCATTAGCCGAGCCCGATAGCACCATCGGAAATATTCAGGATTTTAAATCCATCCGTTTTATGCGAATGTTTTTACGCGGATTTGAAAACGATGTAATTTTACGTTTTGCCAAACTCGATATTGTTCGCGACGAATGGAGAAAATATAATTCGTCAATGCTCGAAGCCGGACCTTATTTACCCACAGAACCGAACGATTGCTCATTCGATATTTCAGCTGTCAATATAGAAGAAAATGGTTCTAAAAAACCTGTTAATTATGTTTTGCCTCCCGGAGTGAGTCGTGTTATTGACCCGTCAAATCCACAACTCAGACAGCTTAACGAACAAGCAATGGTGCTTAAGGTATGCGAACTTGCCGATGGAGATGCACGTGCAGCATACAAAAACATAAACCTTGATGTGCGTCAATACGAAAAGTTACAGCTATTTGTACATGCCGAAGCCATGCAAGGAAGATCTATCTCCGACAACGATTTATGTATTTTTGTGCGTTTAGGAAGCGATTATCAAAACAACTATTACGAATACGAAATACCGCTTAAACTTACCCCCTACGGCACGTATGACAATGAAAACGAAAACCACCGAAAAATAGTATGGCCCGAAGCTAATATGTTTGATTTTAAATTTAATGAATTATCGCATGTAAAACAATTACGCAACGATGCCATTAGAACAGGAAATGGAAATTACTCCTACACCAGTTTATTTTCCATCGAAGATGCAAACCATAAACGAATTTCTGTTGTCGGAAACCCTAACCTAAGTAATGTTAAAACCATTATGATTGGTATTAGAAACCGTTCAAAAAACAACAATTCTATGGCAGATGACGGCTTACCAAAATGTGTTGAAGTATGGGTCAACGAACTTCGTTTGTCGAATTTTGTCGAAAATGGCGGTTGGGCTGCTAATCTTAGAACAACTGCTCGCTTAGCCGATTTTGGTACCGTAAACTTAAGCGGTAGCACAAGTAGAGCAGGCTTTGGAAGTATTGAAAAGAAAGTAAACGAACGTCAGAAAGAAGATATTTATTCGTATGATGTTTCTACAAATCTGGAATTGGGAAAATTTGTTCCGGAAAAAGTAAAATTGTCTGTTCCGATGTTCATTGGTTACAACGAAACAGTTAGCAACCCGCAATATAATCCGCTTGACCCCGATATTCCGTTTAATGTAGCACTCGACAATGCTCCGGATAAAGCAACAAAAGACTCTATTAAGCATATAGCTCAAAACTATATCCGTCGAAAAAGTTTAAACTTTACTAATGTTAAATTTAACACACAATCGAAAGGGAACAATCCACTAAATCCAGGAAATTTTGCTTTCAGCTATTCGTTCAACGACCAATTTGCACGCAATGTTAATACTGTAATGAACCATACCAAATCGTACAGAGGCTCATTAACTTATAACTTTAACGCGAACCCAAAAAACGTTACTCCTTTCCAAAAAGTGAAACTGTTGAATAAACCTTTTTTCAGGTTAATAAAAGATTTTAATTTTTATTATCTGCCCTCGCAATTTTCGTTTATGACCGACATGGATCGTTCGTATAACGAAACACAATTGCGAAACATACAAGATTTCTCATCTCCTTTTCCAACTACTTACAATAAAACATTCTTTTGGAATCGCAGCTACGATTTACGTTACGATATTACAAAATCGCTTAAATTTAACTTCCATGCCGAAAACATTGCTTTAATTGATGAGCCTGTAATGTATGGTCAAAAAGTAAGCAAAGACGATGCTTCTGCATACAGCCATTGGAAAGATACCATTTGGAACGGACCTTCTGGTATTTTAAACGGAGGTCGAACTACAAATTATCGCCATAATTTCGATTTGAATTATACCGTTCCTATCAATAAAATTCCGTTATTTAATTGGATTAGTTTAAATGCTCGGTATGGAGGAACATACGATTGGAATACATCACCTCGTCTTGCAAATGCTGAACTTAAATTAGGAAACACCATCAAAAACAGCAACACAGAACAACTTAGCTCCAGCTTAAACATGACGCAGTTATACAACAAAATACCTGTTTTAAGTCGTATCAATCAAAAATACGCAAAAGCTAAAAAGACGAAGAAAGAAAAAGAACAAGTACAATATCCCAAGGTTGGCGACCCGCCAAAAATTGTAAATTTTAAAGCAAAAACACCAAAACCTATAAGTCATAAGTTAAAAACCATCGATGTAACTGCTAAGCTCACCGACAAAAACGGAAAAGAAATTAAAGCAAAAACCGATATTGTTAACGAAAACTTAATCATTCTAACCACCGACAGCGATTACCAAGAAGTAAATGTGCTTGTTACCGGTCAACGCGATAAACAAGACAATCCATTTATTATATTCTTAGAGCAGACTGCCCGCGTATTAATGATGGTAAAAACCGTAAATATTACTTATTCTGAAAACAACGGAACCATTTTGCCCGGATATCTTCCAAACACACAATTTGTAGGTATGAGCCAGGATAATCAGGGAATTTGGGCGCCAGGGTGGAAATTTATTTCTGGAATGCAGGATATTGATTTCGGACGTAAAGCAGCAGAACAGTATGGTTGGATAACAAAAGATTCGGTACTGAATATGCCCTACCAAATGACCAATTCAAAAACCCTAAATATAAGAGTAACGGTAGAGCCCGTAAAAAATATGCGTATTGAACTCAGCGCCAACAGAACCGAATCGTCGAATTTCTCTGAATACTACCATTACAATGCATCCATGTCGCAATTCGAATCATCTAATAAGCTTTATACCGGTAGTTTTTCAATGACTTACAACACATGGAATACATCGTTTAAAAAATTTGGCGACAATTATTTCTCTCAAGCTTTCGAAGATTTTAAAAACTACCGCATAACCATAGCCAATCGATTGGCTGCTTTAAGAATGGAAAATGCCTATGCCGGAACGTATAATTATCAAGGTGCGACTGACCCCAACACCGGTTTTCCCGACGGTTATGGACCTACTTCGCAAGAAGTTTTAATCCCTGCATTTTTAGCTGCATATTCAGGTAAAAATCCTTCGAGCATTGCTTTAACAGCCTTCCCCGGAATTATGTCCATGAGCCCGAATTGGAGTATAAATTTTACAGGCCTTACCGGCATTAAAATCATAAAAGAATATTTCCAAAGTGTAACCATTGCTCATTCTTATCGCTCAACCTACAGCGTCAACTCGTTTTCTACCAACCTCGATTATAATCCAATGGACGGATTGAGCTGGGTAAGATATTCGCTCGGTAATTTTATTCCCGAACGCGAAATCAATGGCGTTTCCATTTCAGAACAATTCAGCCCACTTATTAGCGTTGATGTTACAATGAAAAACAGCATTTTAGCAAAAGTAGAATATAAACGTTCGAGAAACCTTTCTTTTAATTTGGCAAATACCCAAATTAACGAAATGCAACAACGCGATTTGATTATTGGGACAGGTTATAGAATTAAAGATTTGGCTTTCAATATTAATGGCAAACCATTTAAGAGTGATTTAAATTTACGTGGAAATGTTAGCATCCGCAACGACATGGCGCTTATTCGCAAACTCGATCAATTAAACAATAATCAACAGCTCAATCAGCTAACCAGCGGCAATAAAACCATCGCCATAGAATTTACAGCTGATTATCAATTAGGTCCTAACTTTACTGCAAGCCTATTCTACAAACGCGATGTTCGTAAACCCAAGATTTCATCAACCTTCGAAACCTATAATACCAATATTGGCGTAAGTTTACGCTTTACATTAGCTCAGTAAAATGAAAATATCGGTAAATTTATATTCGAAAAAAAACATCTGGAAATTATTTTTAATCCTTTTAGCATTAATTATTTCTACCTTATCGCTCTGGATAACAAACAAATTGGTGAAAAAACTTGAAATCGAAGAGCGAAAAAAAGTTGAACTTTGGGCTGAAGGTATGCGACAATTGGCATCTACTGAAAATTTAAATCAAGATATCTCTTTCTTGTTTATGGTAATTAAGAATAATGAAACGGTTCCGGTTATTGTTGTAGATCAGAATGATAGCATTATTTCGTACCGCAATATCGATACCCTAAAAATAGCCAATGATCCAAATTACTTAAGACAGGAACTAGAGGAAATGAAACATGGTTACAAACCAATAGAAATTACATTTTCCGACGAGTCTAAACAACTTGTATATTACAAAGATTCGTTAATTCTCTCACAATTAAATTATTATCCATATATCCAGTTGATTGTCTTCTTTATTTTCATTCTTATAGCTTATTTAGCATTTAGCTCCATTCGCAAGTCGGAGCAAAATCAGGTTTGGATGGGCATGGCAAAAGAAACGGCACATCAACTTGGCACTCCAATTTCATCATTGATGGCTTGGCTCGAATTGCTTAAACTAAACCCTCCCACCGATGCAGTTATGCTTAAAGATATAGAAAACGATATTAACCGCCTGCATTTAATAGCCGAACGCTTTTCAAAAATAGGAAGCCAACCAAAGCCTACGCATGCAAATCTTATTGATGTTATCCAGAATGTTACGGATTATATGCAAAAAAGAACTTCTTCGTCCGTACAGTATCACTTACATTTTAATGACTTAAAAGATGTGTATATTCCTATTATTGTTCCTTTGTTTGAATGGGTGCTAGAAAATTTATATAAAAATGCAGTCGATGCCATGAATGGTAAAGGAACCATTGATGTTACTATTCGCGATAATATTCAAACTGTTTATATTGATGTAAAAGATACAGGGAAAGGAATACCCAAATCAAAACAAAAAACCATATTTAAACCAGGATATACAACAAAAGCACGTGGTTGGGGACTTGGCTTAAGTTTAACAAAACGAATCATCGAGGAATACCATGGAGGAAATATTTTTGTTAAATCTTCCGAAATAAACCAAGGAACAACGTTTAGAATTGTACTTATACGAAAATAAATAAGTTTTATTTCCCAAAAAAAAGCTATGGTTGGCTTTACAATTTGGATATAGGTGCTTATATTAATGTATTACGGTAACAGGTCCGGTTTTAGTTCGTGTAACGTTATGATTGTCTTTGAACTTAGCAATCCATGTATAAGTCCCCACCGGAACTAATTTGTCTCCATCTTTAGCTCTACCATTCCATGTCTTTTCTATGTCTTTCGTTTCAAAAATCACCTCACCCCACCTGTCTATAATCACTAAATCGAATGTGCTGAAGTCAATATTAGTAGCATATACTCGCCATACTTCATTTTTACCATCGTTATCGGGCGAAAATGCAGTAGGAGCATAGAAAGTATATTCACCCATTACTTCGATTCTTTGCCATGATGTATCGAGACAACCATGTTCGCTTATAGCTACTAAATAGGCGTTATACTGAGCCGGAATACTTGGATATTGATGATACGGATTTTCATATGATGAAGAATCGCCATCACCAAAATTCCAATAATACGACGAGGCACCTGTTGATAAATTGATAAAATGAACATTAGTATTGAGCATTGTTATTGTATAGGGGTCTGTTACAAATTTTGCTTCGGGAATAGCATATACATGTATTAAATTTGGAATAATTTGTTGTGTATGGCAACCGTATATATTTGTCGTTGTTAAAGATACTGTATAATTGCCCGGATTTACATAAGTGTGTGTAGGAGTTTTACTTTCGCTAACGTTAGCTGAATTCGGGTCACCAAAATTCCACCAGTAGGTCTGATGTTCATCAGGAGACGATTCTATAAAATGAACCGTTAATGGAGCACATCCCGAAATTATATCAGCTTGTAAATTATTGGGTGGCGATGGTATAACTAAAACATTGAAGTAATAATATATAGGTGGTGTATTGCAGTCGTCTTCAACTTTAATTACATACGACGCCGATGATTCAGGATAAAGCGTAAAAGGCAATGACACAATAGGCAACGTATCGTTTAATAAAATGCTGTAATGACCATTACCGCCATTGATTAAACCCGAGAAAATTAGCGGTTCTCCATTACATATAATACTATCATTAATCGTAATAATACCGGATAGTGGCGGTCTTACTTGAACCGTTGTTCCAACTGTAGAAATGCAGCCATGCGTATCGGTAACGGTTACAGAATAGTTGGTATTTACGGTAGGCCATACATGAATCAATGTATCGTGCGAACCGGTATTCCAATTAAATGTATAACCCGGTGTGCCACCGGTTGCTGAAACATAGATGTGGGCAGTGTCATTAATACAAATTACGGTATTTTGAGTAACGTCAGCATATAATTTTCCCGGTTCCCGAACAAATGCCGAATCAACAATTATACACCCATGAGCATCTACAACGGTTACAAAATACCAGTCTGACAATAATGTACCGATGTCTTCATTAGCAGAACCATTTGACCATTGGATTTGGTAAGGAGGAACCCCACCTGATACGGTCAAATTAATTGCTCCATTAACTTCACCATGACAACGCACATCCGTTACTTGAAGTTGCGTGCTTACATAGGTTGGTGGTTCATTAATTGTCATAGAATACGTCTCGGTACAGCCGTTAAAGTCGGTTATGGTAACAGAATAGTTGCCGGCTGGAATATTGTTCAGGTCTTGTGTTGTTTGTCCGCTACTCCATTGATAACTATATGCAGGCGTACCACCTGTAGGCGAAAGATTTATAGCACCGGTTGAGTATCCATGACACAAAACGTCTGTTGTTTCATATGTTGCCGACAACGGAGCAAAAGGTTGTTGTATAAAGACCTCAGCAATAGCAGTACATTGATGACTGTCAGTAATAGTTACCGAATAAGTTCCCGTCGGTAAATTGGCAATATCTTCAGTTGTATCGCCTGTACTCCATATATATTGATATGGAGGTGTGCCGCCTGCTACAATTAAATTTGCGCTTCCGTTTGATAATCCATAACAAGTTACATGAGTTGGCATTATAACACCAGCCAGTAGTGTTGGTTGATTGATCGTTTCGGTTAGTGTAATTGTACAATGGTGAGCATCGGAAACTGTTACAGTATATGTATTGGCGTATAAATCAGATATGTCTTCATTGGTTGAGCCATTTGACCAAATATAGCTGTATGGAGGTGTGCCTCCGCTTGCTGTAATGGCTAAAAATCCATTGTTCCCTCCATAACACAACACATGTTCTAACGAATCAAGCACTACCGAAAGAGATGTAGTCGGTTCTGTTATCGTAGTACTGTCCACTTTAGGACAACCAACAGCATCTGTTATGGATAGCGTATAGGTTCCGGCGGGCAAATTGGTTGCATTGGGACCATTGCCTCCCATTGGAGTCCACTGATATGTATATGGCGGAGTTCCACCTGTAACTTGTGAATATATAATACCTGTACTATCACCATGGCATAATACATTTACCGGAATCAACTGCATAAAAATGGGTGGGTTGGTTTCAATTATGGTAGCCGAAGCAGTATGTGTGCAACCGTTGATATCGCTTACAGTTACACTATACGTTCCGCTTAATAAGCCGGTAATACTGTCAGAAGTAGCATTGGTTGTATCAACAATTCCATTTGACCATGTATAAATATACGGTAACGTTCCATTGGCCACTGTAACTGTAATGGAACCGATACTGTCACCGGCACATACGTTGTCGCTGTGAGTAATAGAAACAAGTTCAAATTCGGGATTTGGTATCATCACAATACCTTGGAATGTGGTATCTTGAAATCCGGCTAACTCCCAAGTATTGTTGTACCAAGTTAAAGGAATATACCCCAGTGGAAGGCTTATGTCAATTAGCGGCCCTATATGAAAAGTCCAGTCTAAAATCTGAGGATCGGTGCCAGTATTCCCATTATCATGTGTTCCGGTTATTCCGGTAGAATCGCTAAGCTGTTTTAGCTGAACCAACTCTTCTCCGGTTACTGCAGGTGCACAAACCTCGTTATTTGCATTTTCACTATCGGTACTATCCGGTAGTGGTATGCAAAATTCGGGAACAACGATAGCCGATTTAAAGGGCAAGTCTATCGTTATTGTAAATTCTAAAGCTTGAATAATGAAATTAAAAGCAATACTGTCCCAAACGTGGTTGTTAAAATCGTTTCCTAAATGTGCTGCCATACCAATTGGCATTTGGGGCCAGTTGTAACATGGATACCGATACTTAAAATCCATACATGTTGGGAACGAAATACTATCCGACACTCCCTGGTTTACCACTTGGTCGCCATTGTGTGGATCGGATATCCAATATTCAACAGGGGTTGGAAAAGTAAAGATTGAATAAACCGTGGGTGTGAATGTTAAATCCTGTTGCAGTGTATTACTCATGCCCAAATGAGCTGAAAGTAAGTTGTATTCTACAGAAATAATGCTGAAATTATAGGTACCATGAAGCATATCTAAGAATTGTTGAATGGCAGGACCTTGTGGTGGTGGGATAAAGCCGGCAAGAAAATGTAAAAATTGAATAATATCTAAATCTATTCCCGCATACGTACTGTCGCCATTTGCACCCAATATTTGATGACATGGATCGCTATCGTCTAACCAGTCTGTAGTTTCGATATAAGGCAAGGTAATCCAACCACTCAAGCCTATACCAAAAAGATTGTTAAAAGTTATGGGCAGTATATCATCGTGGCATATTGTAAAGCCAAGCAAGCTGTTTGGATCTACGCATGGATAAGCGACTTCGCCCGTTTGTCCATTAAGATAAAAAATGGCAATGGAATCATCGGGCATATTAACATCAGCAATTTGAATATTATCGCAACCAAACAAGCAGACATCAGCGTTTATATCCAAACCAAAACCATAATCTAAATCGAGCGAAATAACTCCTGCTTGAGGAAAATGGCTATATAGCTCCCATCCGGGTAATACTTCATAATCGGAATGAATGGTAACCACTTCGCCCGGATTAAATGTGTAATTATTAGGAATTTCGTAATTTACACGAACCGGATAATCAACATCTATCCAGCCTGTTGTCCATCCATGCATGTCAAAAGTTGAACCTAAAAGCAAGTGTGTATTAATGTTAAACATGGCTCCTACTTGTTCTCCTAAAATTTCATCCATATAACCAATAGAAATGGCGGTGTCAAATTCAACATGGAAAAGTTCGTAGGTGAAATTTAAATTAAAAGGAGTTCCATTGGGTCCCCACATGTTTTGATTTTCGGTATGCCAAGGAATATCGTGACTGATACTATAGGTTTGAGATTTTAACCGCAGTGAAGTAGCTAATACAAATAGCAAAACAAAGGATAATATGGTAGTTTTTATTCTCATTGTTTGTCGGAATTATTGAGTTTAACAGACAATAAGCTTTTGCGAACAATTTTCGATACAAATCGCTTAACCGACTGGGGATAGGTTGCATTTATCCAAACGGTTGTTTCCAAATCGCCGGTAAAGAGCATCAATCGCTCAAAAGGAGTATCTTTGTGCAAGGAGTCTTTTGCCGGAATAGTAAACGAAATGGTTAAAAGTTTTCCGGGCATGCCATTATCGGTTACAACGTCTTCGGTTGAATTCAGAAATGCATTTTGGCTTGCTATATATTCAGAAGTCAGTTGATCTGAAAGTTGACTGTAGTGATATCCCTTAATTTCGGTACATGTAATAGAAGTGGTAGTGGCCAAATGTATAAAACCACGAATATTTTCAACCGGTTTAAAATTCTTGGGCGGCGCAATCCAAACATTGGTTTGAGGGAAAACAGTAGAAGGTTGTAAAATAAGATACGAATTCGAGTCCTTGAAATGTTCCTTAAACTCTTGCTTGCTTTTTACAAGCTTCATCGTTTTAATTTTGGTTGTGTCTATGCTCTTAGTTTGAGCAAAGAGACTGCCTATTGTGAAAAAGAGTAGTAAAAAAGATAAATATTTCATATCATTTTTTTTAAAAGACGTAATTAAAAATTGTTGGTTGCTTTTAGGTTTTGGTTCGACTCATATTCCTTTAGTTTATGTTTTATCAATAAAGCACAATCTAAATATGCTTCAGCCGTTTTGTTACAACATGCGTTCTTAAACTTTTTTTCAAGTTCTTTGATTATTTCGATGGAAAAATGTTGAATATCATTCATTTTTTTGAATAAAATAGTAAAACCTTAAATTTTACGCAAATATAAATTAAATAGTTACATTTTATTGTTAAATCTAACAGAAATTTTATTTTGAATGGCGACGTTATTGTATTTCAACCGAAAGGAA